>JABAHS010001560.1_pt2 | contig 56298 bp, 51 predicted proteins | sample 7062111 | NCBI WGS metagenome assembly JABAHS01 (sample SAMN14534600, study PRJNA622989) | marine sediment metagenome | biome: marine biome [ENVO:00000428]; feature: marine pelagic biome [ENVO:01000023]; material: deep marine sediment [ENVO:00002113]; isolation source: pool of 4 deep marine... | reverse complement strand
TCATTGTAAGCGTTCGGCGAGCCACACGGCGGCGGCCGGCACCCGTGCGATCGCTGTCTATACTGGGATTGAGAGCGGCGCGACCGCCGACACCGGCGCGGCGCGCGACTCGGAGCGCATGACCCATGATAAAGATTCGCCGGTCCGACGAACGAGGCACGGCCCGCTTGCGCTGGCTCCACAGCCGGCACTCGTTCTCGTTCAGCCACTACTACGACCGGCGGCACATGGGCTTCGGCGCCCTGCGGGTGCTCAACGAGGACACCGTGCAGCCCGGTGCCGGCTTCGCCAGCCACCCGCACCGCGACATGGAGATCCTCTCCTACGTGCTCGACGGCGCGCTCGAGCACCGCGACAGCCTCGGCAGCGGCTCCGTGATCCGCCCCGGAGAGGTGCAGCGCCTGTCCGCGGGAACCGGGATCCGCCACAGCGAGTACAACCCTTCGAGCAGCGAGCCGGTGCATTTTCTGCAGATATGGATTCTGCCCGCGCGCCGGGGTCTCGAGCCGGGCTACGAGCAGCGGGCGTTCCCCGAGGAGCAGCGGCGCGGGCGCCTGCGGCTGGTCGCTTCGCGCGACGGGCGCGAGGAGTCCGTGCGCGTGCACCAGGACGTCGACGTCTACTCGACGCTGCTGCAGCCCGGCGAAGCGGTGGCGCATCGACCCGCCGCCGGCCGCCGCGTCTGGATCCAGGTGGCGCGCGGAGCCGTGCAGCTGAACGGGCACACCCTCGGCACCGGCGACGGCGCCGCGCTGAGCGGCGAGCCCTGCGTCAGCCTGCGCGCCGGCGCCGACGCCGAGGCGCTGCTTTTCGACATGGCGTGAGGTGACGACGCCCGACGTCTGTCCCCCGTCGGCACCCCCGGGCTCATTGCGCCGCCACTGCTATGCGCGGCACGCGCGCCGCGATCGCGGTGACGATTTCGTAGTTGATGGTGTCGAGCGTGGCGGCGAGCTCGTCGGCGCTCACCTCGGCGTCGCCCTGGCGGCCGATGACGACGACCTCGTCGCCGAGGGCGACGCGGCCGCGCAGTGGCGTCACGTCGACCAGGCTCTGGTCCATGGTGATGCGGCCCACCTGCGGGCAGCGCCGCCCCCCCACCAGCACCTCGAGGCGGTTCGACAGCCCGCGAGCCAGGCCGTCGCCGTAGCCGATGGGGACGGTGGCGATCAGCGACGGCGAGCGCGTGCGAAAGGCGTGGCCGTAGCTGAGCCCCGTGCCGGCGGGAACCTCCTTGAGCAGGGTCACGCTCGACTTGAGCTCGAGCACCGGCTCGAGCTCGGCGCAGCGCGGGCTCAGCATCGAGGCTGACGGCCTCAGCCCGTAGATCGAGATCCCCGGGCGCACCGCATCGAGGTACGCCTCCGGCAAATCGAAGATGGCCGCACTGTTGGCCATGTGGAACACCTCCACACCGTGACCGGCGGCCGAGCGCCTGACGTCGTCGAACAGCGCCAGCTGCCGGTGGGAGAAGGCCTTGTCCGACTCGTCGGCGCGGGCGAAGTGACTCATCACGCCCTTCACGTGCAGGCCCGGCTGGCGCCGGCAGTGCTCGAGGAAGGCGGCGGTCTCCTGCGGGGCAATACCGACGCGTCCCATACCGGTGTCTACCTTGAGATGCAGCGCCACACGCTTGCCCGCGCGTGACGCTGCCCGCGCCAGCGCGTCGACCGTCTCGCGGGTGCACACCACGGGCTCCACGTCGAGGGCGACGACGTGCTCGGCGTCGTGCGCGAGCGTGGCCGACAGGACCACGAAGCGCGCCGGCACGCCCGCCTCGATGAGCGCCGCGGCCTCGGCGACGTGGGCGACGCACAGGGTGCGGTAGCCGAGCTCCACCAGGTGACGGGCGACGATGCGCGCATCGTGCCCGTAGGCGTTGGCCTTGATCGCCGGCCACATCGCCCGCGTGCCGACGTGGCTCTGCAGCAGGGCGAGATTGCGCGTCAGCCGCGGCAGGTGAATCAGCGCCCGCGTCGGGTGGCTTGGCCCTCGCACGCTCAACGGCCCGGTCCCCCCCTCGGCGACGCCGCCCCCGCTAGCCATCGACGTCGCCGCGCGCGATGCAGCGCTTGTCGACGTAGGGCGAGGCCATGGCGGTCAGCAGCCCACCGTAGTCGACGCCGAAAGCGATGCGGTCGCCGACCTCGACGCGGGGCTCGGCATCCGTGACGTCGACGATCAGGGCATCGCTGGACGCGCCCAGGACGACCAGGCGCGGGTCCGTCGGGGCGATGCCCTCCACGGCCACGTCGGCGCGCCCGAGGGCCACGATGGCGCGCTCGCGCTCGCCCCGGTCGACGAACTCGGGCCGGCGCCCGAAGGCGTCCTCGCCGCGCTCGCCGAGCGGCACCGACGGCTTGCGCTTGCGCTCGATGACCTCGGCGTGCAGCACGAAGGCGTCCTGGTGCGTGTGCGGCCATGGTGTGCGTCGAATGGTCTCGCGTCCCAGCAGGATCGCCTCGCCGATGCGCACGTGGTTGACCCGCGGCGGCATCGCGCCCGCGGCGATGAGCGGCAGCGCGCTCGAGTTGCCGCCGGAGACGAGATCGAGCTCGATGCCGAAGGTCCGTTCGATCTCGAGCGCGCACTCCACCAGACGGCCCATGTTTTCCGCCGTCGGCACCACGCCGCCGTAGCAGGACAGGTTCGTGCCGATACCCGCCAGGCGCACGCCGCGAAGCTCGAGCACCCGCCTCACGAACGCTACCAGATCCTCGGGCCACACGCCCTCGCGCAGATCGCCCAGGTCGACCATGACGACGACCTCGTGCACCCGCCCACGCCGGCGCGCCGCCGCGTGCAGCGCCTCGATCACGGCCAGCTCCGAGTTGAGGCTGATGTCGGTGTGCGCGACCGCCGCGTCCGCCTCGGCGAGCGCGGGCGGCCGCAGCAGCATGACGCGCGCGCGCACCCCGCCCTCGGCGAGACGGCGCACGTTCGCCAGGCGCGACTCGCCGAGGCCGCTCACGCCGCCGCGCAGCATCGCCCGTGCGACGCGGGGCAGGCCGCAGGCGCCCTTGGTGACGCCGGCGACGGCGATGCCGCGGCTGGCACACAGCCGCGCGATCGTGTGCGCGTTGTGCTCGACCTTCGCCAGATCGATGCTGACGTAGGGGCCGCCCGCGGGTTCGCGGCTGCCCGCCTCAGCCGTCATCGTCCTCGCTCAGCCGGCGCACGATGAAGCTCGCCACGTCCTGCCCGCGGGTGCCGCGGCCGAAGCCCGCGTCGAGGCCGCACTCGCGGGCGAGGTCGTCGGTCACCTGCGTGCCGCCGGCGATGAGCAGCAGCCGCTCGCGCAGGCCGCGCTCGCGGGCGAGCCGGTGCAGCCGCGCCATGTTGGCCCGGTGCACGTCGCCGTGGGTGATGATGGTGGAGACGAGCACCGCGCGCGCGCCGGTCTGCTCGGCGGCGTCGAGCAGGCGCGAGACGTCCACGGAGGTGCCCAGGTAGTGGCAGCGGAAGCCGTACTTCTCGATGCCGCCGTGCTTGATGTCGAGGATCTCGCGCAGGCCCACGGAGTGCTCGTCCTCGCCGACGGTGGCGGCCACCACGGTGACGCCGTGCGCCCTCGCGTACGCCTCGATTCTCGCCTCCGACAACAACGCGGGGCGCGACGGCAGGTCGAGATCGCGCCGCTCGACGGCGTGCTCGAGCACGCCGCGGATCTCGAACACGCTGCCCTCGGCGGGGTGCATGGTGCGCCGGCTGATGACCTCGGGGCGGGCGAGGCCCATGCGCGCCACCATCGCCAGCGCCGCCGCCTCGGCGACGGCGGGCGCCTCGGGAACGAACAGCGTCACGCACACGACACCGTCGCCGGCCTGCTCGACCTCCGGACGGATCAGACCCGCGGCCCGCTCGGCGAGTGGCGCCCGCAGGCGCTCGTGCACGTTGTCGGTGGCGTCGAGCTCGTCGACGTAGCGGATCTTGGCGGCGTCGCAGAGCGTGCAGCCGCCGTAGGCCGCGCAGGCCCTGTCGGGCCCGTCGGCGTAGACGTTGTCGCCGAAATGGCTGCACACGGGCGCGCCGTAATCGTCGGCGCGGCGCACGAGGGTGCCGGCACCGACGCCCCCGTTCGGGTCGCGCACGATGCCGTCGCCGCCGCGCTCGGGAAAGTAGCCCGAATCGACGAAGTGTCCCGCCTGCACCGCCGGCGCGTACCCCCCCAGGGCGACGATCTCCTCGAGAAAGAGCACCGCCCGCTCCTTGATCTCACGCGCCGCGCGGCCGAGCTCGCCGTCGCGCTTGAGGGCGACGAGATCCGTGAGGCCGTCGACCCCCATCAGGGTCTGGCGCGCGGTGTTCACCCCGGCGACGTTGTTGTAGTGCCAGGGGACGTTGCGGCCCTCGTCCGGCGTGATGGTGCTCTGGATGTCGGTCGAGGTCAGGCGCGAGATCAGCGTGTCGAGCACGTGGGTGACCGTGGCCTCGACGGTGTCGGACTCGATGTAGCGCGTGTTCTGCTGGGCGCGGAAGCGGTAGCCCGCGAACAGCTCGCGCAGCGCCACCGCGTAGGGCAGGTCGAGGCGCAGCTTCGGCGCCGGCGGTGCCGTCGGCGGCACCGTCGACAACGCCATGAAGGCGGGTTGCATGCCGACCGCGCGGGAGAAGGCGGTGTTCACGGCGTGCTGCACCAGCAGCTCCGGCGTCACCTTCCAGGCCTGCTTGGCGGTGGCGTTGGCGTTGTGCGCGCCGTCGATCTGCAGCATGCCCGCCTCGGCGATCACGCGCTTCGCCTCGGCGGCGTCGACGAAGGAGCGGTGCAGGTTGATGTTGCGGTAGAGCAGGTTGTACTGCGGGTCCTGGTGGGCGCCGTTGACGCCCTCCTCGGCGAACAGCACCGCCATCTCCGGGCCCGCCAGCCCGCTGACGTAGGAGTGCAGGTTGATCGGCCGACCGACCTCGTCCTCGATGGCGTCGAGCGCCTTGCGCGTGGCGCGGATCTGCTTGCGCGTGATGGGGATGCCGCCGACGCCCTCGGGCGTGCCCTCGATCAGCCCGTCGATGTGCGACTGCCCGGTGGTGCGGATCACCATGATGTGGTCGGCGCCGTGCCAGGCCGCCATGCGCATGCGGCGCAGGTCGTCCTCGAAGCGCCCCGAGGCGATCTCGGTGGTGATCACGAGATCGCACTGCGGGTCGATGTCGCCGAAGGCCGCCGCCGCCGGCAACGGCACCGAGTGGGCGAGGTCCGCCGATGCGTTGCGGTACACGAACGCCCCCAGGCGGTGCCGCTCGAGCCGCCGGCGCCAGCTCCAGCCACTGCGGCGCGGCCGATAATGCTCGAGGTCCTCGAGCAGCGCCGCGACATCGAGCTTGTGCTCGGGCGACAGGGGCGTCATCGCGGCTGCGACGCCGGGTAGGTGCCGTCGGCGAGGCCGAGACCCGCGGCGCGCACGCCGATGCCGCGCCGGTGTGCGAGCTCGAGCACCAGCCGGCCGGCGCCGTGACCGAGAAGACCGTCCGCCTGCAGCCGGGCGACGACGGCGCCGGCCTCGGCGCTCGAGAAGCCCATGCGCAGCAGCACGGATCGCTCGATGGCCGGCGAGGTGTGCGTCCTCGCCTCCGCGACCAGGGGCGCGACGACCTTGGCCGCCAGCTCCCAGAAATAGGCGTGCAGCTCGGCGTCGGATAGCGCCTGCAGGCGCTTGCGGCGCGCGGCGAAGTCGTCAGGTCTCTCGAGCGAGCTCATGCACCATCTCCTCTATCTGCTGCGGCGTCGTGCGGGTCTCCTCGGCGAGGAACACGAGCTCCGCCTCGCCGGGGGCGGCAGGCGTCGGCAATGCTCTCAGCGCCGCACGCACGTAGGCGCGGCGCAGGCGCGCCAGGTCCACGTCGACGACCGCTATCTGCGAGGGCTCCTGCGGGATGACGATGGCCGAGCCCGGCCGGCTCTGCCGCGGATCGCCGCGACGCACCGCAATGCCCATGCGCCTGGCGAGATTGAGCTGAGCGATGGGGTGCTTGCCGGCGCCGGTGTACTCGGTCTCCTGCACGACGACGATCTCCTCGGCGGGCATCTCCTGCGCCAGGGCGAAGGCGGCCGCCAGGGAGGTGTTGCCGGCGGGCCCGCGCTCGAGGCCCTCGAGCTCGGCCAGCACCTGGGTCATGTAGAACACCTCGCCCTGGGTCACGGTGACGAAGCGGTCCATGTAGCGCAGCGCGCGCGCGGCGTTGCGCGGCACGTCGGCGCGGTCGGGCCAGGTGGTGAAGGGAATGGAGAAGCCGGTGTGACCGGTGGTGAACGACTTGCGGTTGAAGTCCCGGTCCGACGCCATGTGCAGCCCGGAGAGATCGACGCTGGCGGCGACGACCCGGGTCTGCGTCGCGCCGGCCTCGGCGAGGCCGCGCGCGGTGCCGGTGAGGTTGCCGCCGCCGGCGTGGGTGACGACCACGGCGTCGGGAAAGCGCCCCTCGCGCTCCTCGAGCTGCCGCGCGAGCTCGTGGCCGAGGGTCTCGACGCCACGCACGGCGTAGGGGGTGTACAGAGAGGCATTGAAGAAATCGGTCTGCTCGAGCACGCACAGGAAAACGTAGAAGAGCTCGGGACCCACGGACAGGCGCATGACCTCGGCGCCGTAGGCCTCGCAGGCGCGGGTCTTCTCGGCGATCTCCGGCTGGGCGATGCCGCGGCTGTCGAAGGCCTCCTGCACGACGATGCACGCCAGCCCCGCCTTCGCCGCCTGGGAGGCGACGGCGGCGCCGTAGTTGCCGCTGGTGGCGGCGGCGACGCCCCGGTAGCCGCGCCGGGCGGCCTCGTGCACGCTCAACGACGCGCGGCGGTCCTTGAACGAGCCGGAGGGGTTGGCGGCCTCGTCCTTGACGAAGATGCGCGCCCCGCAGCCCGGCGCCGCGCACGCCCGCGCCAGGGCGGTGATGTTGGCGAGCTCGATCAGCGGCGTGTCGCCCACCCCGCCTCCGCGCTGCAGCGTGCGCACGGCCTCGGCGTCGTAGCCGCCGTCGGCGAGCAGGCGCTCGTAGTCGAACGCGAGCGGGCCCTCGGCGTAGGCCGCGTAGTCGATGCCCACGGCGCGACGCACGATCTCGCCGCGCCGCGCCATGACCGCTGCGTAGCCGGTGTCAGTCTTCATCACGGCCTCTGTCACGCAGCAGACGTCGCACCTCGGTGCCGATCGCGGTGAGCTCCGCCAGCGGCACACCGAAACCGTGCGCGTAGGCCGGGTTGATCTCGGCCAGGGTGCCGTGCAGGCGGCGCCCCGCGGGGGTCACGATCTCGGCGGGCTCGCCGACACCCGCCGCCGCGACGAGGAACCCCTTGACGCGCAGCTCGAGGGGCACGCGCCGGGTGTCCTCGGGCACCTGCGGCGCGCGCTCGTCCGGCTCGAGCAGCACGCGCCGGATCTCGACCCAGGTGGCGGGCGCGGCCCGCTCAGCCACCGGCCTGCCCCCCGCGCACGTCGCCGAGGCACTGGCGCACATCGCCCATGAGCGCCGCCGCCACCGGCAGCTCGGTCATCACCCTCAGTCCCGGCGCCGCCTTCACCACCTCGGGCAGGAGGTTGACCGCGAGCGCCGCGGTGGCGACACCACCGGGAATCTCCGGGCGGATGCTCATTTGCAGCGGCGGACGACCGGAGATCTCGATGAAGTCACCCGTCTCCACCCCTTCGAGCTGCGGCAGCACCTGCTGCGGATGCACTAGCTCGATGACCGCGCGCTCGCCCACATAGGCGACGGCGGTGTGCGCGCAGCCCGCGGCGCGACCCGGCGCGACGCGCACGCCTTCGAGCTCACGCGCGACGCTCGCGACGATCGGCTCACGACGCTGCTCGATGCGATCGATGCGCCAGCCCAGGGCGTGCGCGATCAGCTGCATCGACTCGGGAAAGCCGTGATGGCCGGTGACGACGCCGGCGGCGACCGCGCGCCTGAACTCCTGCGCGCTCAGACCCACGCCCTGGCTCGCCAGCACCGTCGGGCCGTAGGGGCTCAGATCGTTGACGCGCCGGGCGAAGACGGCGTCGACCCGCTGGCAAACGCCGCTCAACGCCACCACCAGGGTATCGAGCACGAAGCCGGGGTTGATGCCGGTGCCCAGGACCGAGACGCCACGCGCAAGGGCACGGGCGTCGAGCTCCGCGGCGATGTCGGGCGAACGATGACGCGGAAAGGCCATCTCCTCGGCGATGGAGACCACGTTGGCGCCGTGGTCGACGAGGGTGCGGATCTCGTCGGCGGCGTCGACCAGCCGCGAGCACGTCGCCTGGATGCCCACATGCGGCCGCGCCTCGCGGCAAAGCCGGGCGAGGTCGCTCGTCACCGCCATGCCGAGGCGACGCTCGAGGCCGGCGGCCGCCCCCACGTCCATGCCGCCACGCTCGGCCCGGCGGGCGAAGACGCCGGCGAGCTCGAGGCCCGGCTTCTCCAGCAACAGCGCGACGATGCCGGCGCCCATGCGGCCGGTTCCGAGAACCACCACTCTCAGCGTCTGTCTCATGCGCCGCCATCCTCGCTGCCGGCAGTCCATCACAGAGCGCCCGGCGCCGGCCTGATGAGGATCAACTCTGCGAGCGGCGGCACGCCGCGGGCGCCGTTGCGCGGCCTGGGACGCGGCGTGATAATGCCCGGCGACGGTCAAGTCGGCGGGCAGTGACCTTAAACGGTGTGCGCCGCGGCGCCGCCGCTGCGCGGCGGTCGATCGGAGCACCGTCATGCGATTCGGCTACTTCGCCAATCAGAACAACCGTCACTTGCGCAAGCCCTTCCGCCAGGTGGTGGCGGAGACGCGCGAGATCGCGCGCGCCTGCGACGACGCCGGTTGGCACTCCATCTGGTTCACCGAGCACCACTTCGGCCACGAGGGCTTCGAGGTGTGCCCCAACCCCGTGCTGATGGGCGCCGACATCGCCGCCCACACCCGGCATATCCGCATCGGCCAGGCGGCCAACATCATCACGTTCTGGCACCCTTTGCGATTGGCGGAGGACCTCGCCATGCTCGACCACATGAGCGACGGTCGCGTGGAGTGCGCCGTCGGCCGCGGCCTCTACGGGCGCGAGGCGCTCAACCTCAACAAGCTCGCCGACACGCGCAACCCGGAGCAGAACTTCAAGGTCTTCCGCGAGGCGCTCGAGGTCATGCGCCGCGCGTGGTCGCAGGAATTCTTCGACTTCGAAGGCGAGGTGTATCGCTACCCCGACCCGGGTTTCGTCTGGGACCACGCAATGAGTCCGAAATCGGCCGCGCACATGGATCTGCGCACGAACGAGCTCAAGAAGCTCGCGCTGGTGCCGCGGCCGCTGCAGCGGCCGACGCCGCCGCTTTGGCAGGTGATCGACTCGCCCAACTCCATTCGCTTCGCCGCGCACAACGCCCTGCGGGGCATGTTCTGGATCCCGCCCACCGACGCCATGGTCTGGCGCTTCGAGATGTACCGCGACGAGGCGTCCGCCGCACGGGGGCGTGAGCTCGAGCTCGGCGAGGGCCTGGCGCTGGTGCGCGATCTGTTCGTCACCGAGACCATGGCCGAGGCCGAGCGGCTCGCCGGCGACGGCATCCTCGACTACCTGCGCTGGGTGTGCCACTGGCGCGGTCTGGGCAATCACACCTATCCCGGCGAGACGTTGCCGGAAACGACCGGCAAGCTGCACCTGCTCAACTACGACTGGCTGCACCCGCGCAACCTGCTGTTCGGCACGCCCGACTACGTCGCCGAGAAGATCGAGGAGCTCCGCGACAAGCTCAACCTGCAGACGCTGCTGCTGTGGTCGAGTTTCCCCGGCGTCGCGCATGAGGCCGTCATGGGCAGCATTGAGCTCTTCAACGCCGAGGTGCTGCCGCGATTCGCAGCGGGCGCAGACACCGCCCGCGTCGCCGGCCTGTGACGTCGCTGCGCAGCGCGGCCGGGTGTGCCGAGACGCGAGGCGCCGCCAGCGGGCCGGCGGCCGGCGGCGGACATGAGGGCCTCACGACGAACTGGGTCGTGGAGGGCAGCGGACCGGCGGTGGTCCTGGTCCACGGCGTTGGCCTGGACCTTGCCATGTGGGGGCCGCAGGCCGCGGCGCTGCGCGCGCGCCGCCGGGTGCTGCGCTACGACCTGATCGGCCACGGTGCCACCCCGGGCCTGTCGCAGCCGCTGTCGCTCGACGATTTTGCGGCCCAGCTCGAGGACCTGCTGGACGCACTCGAGCTCGAGCGCGCCGCGCTCGTGGGCTTTTCCATGGGCGCGCTGGTCGCGCAGGCGTTCGCCCTCGCGCACCCCGCGCGCGTGGAGCGGCTGGCGCTGCTCGCCTGCGTTCACGCGCGCTCGCGCAGCCAGAGCGCCGGGGTGCGCGCACGCCTCGCCGCGGTGGAGCGGGGCGGCACGGCGGCAACGAGCGACGCCGCTCTCGAGCGCTGGCTGACGCCGGCGTATCGGCGCCGCCATGCGGCCGCGGCGGCGGCCGTGCGCCAGCGGCTCGAGGCAAACGACCGCGACGCCTTCCTCGCCGCCTATCGCCTGTTTGCCCATGCCGACGCCGAGCTGGCGCCGCGCCTCGGGGCGATAACGGCGCCGACGCTCGTCGTCGCCGGCGAGCACGACAGCGGCTCGACGCCGGCGATGGCGCGTCGCCTGGCGGCGACGATCCCCGGCGCACGCCTGCACGTGCTGCCAGGCGTGCGCCATCTGTTCACGCTCGAGGCGGCGGCGGACGTGAACTCGCTTCTGCTCGACTTTCTCGAGCAAAGGCGCTGAACCGACGAGGAGCACAGAACCGTGACAGCAACAGCGGAAACACTTCGGGCACGCCTGGCGCAGGGCGGCGTCGTGGTTCTGGACGGCGGCACCGGCACCGAGCTGCAGCGCCGCGGCGCGGCCATGCACGACGGCGCGTGGTCGGCGGCGGCAACGCTCAGCGACGCAACCCTGCTGCGCCGGATTCACGAGGACTACATCCGCGCCGGTGCGGACGTGGTCACCGCCAACACCTACGCGTCGAACCGCACCATGCTCGAGCGAGCGGGGCTCGGCGCGCGCTTCGAGGCCATCAACCGCCGCGCCGTGGAGCTCGCCCTGGAGGCGCGCACGCGCGCGGCGGGAGAGCGCGCGGTGGCCGTGGCCGGATCCATCTCCCACATGATGCCGATGGTGCCCGGTCACGATTACCGCGACGAGAGCGCCATTGCGGATCGCCGCACGCTGGCGGCGGGCTACCGCGAGATGGCGCAGCTGCTGGCCGACGCGGGGGTCGACCTGCTGCTCATGGAGATGATGTCGGACCCGGACCTCGCGCTGCCCGCCATCGAGGCCGCGCGCGCCACCGCTCTGCCGGTGTGGGTCGGCCTGAGCTGCCGCGCCGGCGCCGACGGATCCCTCGTCGCGTCCTCGCGGCCGCAGCTCCCCTTCGCCGCGGCGGCGCGGGAGATCCTCGCGGGCGGCGCCGAGGCGGCGGGGGTCATGCACAGCCACACGGACCTCACCTCCCGCGCCCTCGCCGAGCTGAAAGCCCTGTGGCCGGGCGTGCTCATGGCGTACCCGGACAGCGGCTACTTCGCCATGCCCGAGTGGCATTTCGACGAGCGGCTCGACCCCGCCTCGTTCGCCGACATCGCCCTGGGCTGGCGGCGCGATGGGGTTCAGATCCTCGGCGGCTGCTGCGGGCTCGGCGTCGACCACATCGCCGCGCTCGTGCACGCGCTGGGCCCGGACGCGCCCGCTTGAGAGCCCGCGGGCACGTCGCGCCGCACGGCGTGTAAGACGGCACCGCCCGGCGGTCTCGAGCCGAAATGCGGTGCTGCGGGGCGCTCAGCAAGATGGCGGTGGCGGGCGGCACGCCGGTCAGCTATCGGCTGCGTCTCGGCGGCGAGAGCGTGTGCGTGGGCGAGCTGCTCGGGCAGCGCGTGAGTTTGCGCTTCGAGCACCGCATCCTCTGCGTGGCTTGCGGCCGGGAGACCCGCAAGTCCTTCGCCAACGGCTTCTGCTTTCCCTGCTTCCGCTTCTCGCCGGAGAATGCCGAGTGCATCATCCGTCCCGAGCTCTGCCGCGGCCACCTCGGCGAGGGCCGCGACGCCGAGTGGGAGCGGGTCCACCACGACCGGCCCCACTGCGTCTACCTGGCGCTGTCGAGTCGCGTCAAGGTGGGCGTCACGCGCAGCGACCACGCCCTGACCCGTTGGATCGACCAGGGGGCCTCGGCGGCGATCGTGGTGGCCGAGACTCCCTATCGGCGCCTTGCGGGCGAGATCGAGGTCGCGCTCAAGCATCACTTCCCGGAGCGAACCGACTGGCGCGCGATGCTCCGCAACGAGGTGGCGCAGAGCGACCTGAGAATCAGCAAGGCGCGGGCCATCGAGCTGCTGCCGGCTCACCTGCGCCGTTACGCGAGCACGGCAGACGCGGTCACCCGGCTGCGCTACCCCGTGCGGCGTTGGCCACTCCAGCCCCGCAGCGTGCGTCTCGAGCGCACGGACACGGTCGCGGGCACATTGAGCGGCGTCAAGGGACAGTACCTGCTGTTCGCGGACGACGCCGTGCTGAACATCCGCCGCCACGCGGGCTACGTCGTAACCCTTCACGCCCGGCCTGCTTGAACGCCTGACGAAAGAAACGAAAACAGAAATTCGCTCATGTGAAAAGTGTTCGTTGACAAAACGAACATTTACGCATAGGGTGGACGCGCGTTTATCGCAACACCAACACACTGGAGGCAATCCCATGTTTAGAAGAGTCGCGCTCGCCACGGCGACGGCTGCTCTTTGTGGCCACAGCGCCTTCGCCGGTATGGCGGAAGCGGAGAAGTGGATCACAGAAGAGTTCCAGCCCTCGGTCCTGTCGAAAGACGAGCAGATGAAGGAGATGGAGTGGTTCATCAAGGCGGCCGAGCCGTTCCAGGGCATGGAGATCAACGTGCTGTCGGAGACGATCCCGACGCACGAGTACGAGTCCAAGACCCTGACCAAGGCCTTCGAGGAGATCACCGGCATCAAGGTGAACCACCAGCTGCTCGGCGAAGGCGAGGTCGTGCAGGCGGTGCAGACGCAGATGCAGACCAAGCGCAATCTGTACGACGCCTACATCAACGACTCCGACCTGATCGGCACCCACTCGCGCCTGCAGCTTGCCGTCAACCTGACCGACTGGATGGCCGGCGAAGGCAAGGACGTCACCAACCCGATGCTCGACGTCGACGATTTCATCGGCAAGTCGTTCACCACCGGCCCCGACGGCAAGCTCTACCAGCTGCCCGACCAGCAGTTCGCCAACCTGTACTGGTTCCGCAAGGACTGGTTCGACCGCCCGGACCTGAAGAAGCGGTTCAAGGAGATGTACGGCTACGATCTCGGCGTGCCGGTGAACTGGTCCGCCTACGAGGACATCGCCGAGTTCTTCACCGAGCACGTGAAGGAGATCGACGGCGTGCGCGTCTACGGCCACATGGACTACGGCAAGCGCGCCCCCGACCTCGGCTGGCGCATGACCGACGCCTGGCTCTCCATGGCCGGCGCCGGCGACAAGGGCCTGCCGAACGGCATCCCGGTCGACGAGTGGGGCATCCGCATGGAGGCGGGCACCTGCAACCCGGTCGGCGCCTCCGTCTCCCGCGGCGGCGCCGCCAACGGCCCGGCCGCGGTCTACGCGATCCGCAAGTGGGACGAGTGGCTGCGCAAGTACGCCCCTCCGGGCGCCGCCAGCTACGACTTCTACCAGTCGCTGCCGGCGCTCTCCCAGGGCAACGTCGCCCAGCAGATCTTCTGGTACACGGCCTTTACCGCCTCGATGGTGGCGCCGAAGAGCGAAGGCAACAACACCGTGGACGACAACGGCACCCCGTTGTGGCGGATGGCGCCCTCTCCCCACGGCCCGTACTGGGAAGACGGGCAGAAGCTAGGCTATCAGGACGCCGGCTCGTGGACGCTGTTCAAGTCCACCCCGGTCGATCGCCGCAAGGCCGCCTGGCTGTACGCCCAGTTCGTCGTCTCGAAGACGGTCGACGTCAAGAAGAGCCACGTCGGCCTGACCTTCATCCGCGACAGCTCCATTCGCCACGAGTCCTTCACCGAGCGCGCGCCCAAGCTGGGCGGCCTGGTCGAGTTCTATCGCTCGCCGGACCGCGTGCTGTGGTCGCCGACCGGCGTCAACGTGCCCGACTACCCGAAGCTCGCGCAGATCTGGTGGCAGCAGATCGGTGACGTGAACTCCGGCGCGTTCACGCCGCAGCAGGCCATGGATCGCCTGGCCGCCGAGATGGACCTGGTGATGTCGCGCATGCAGGCCGCCGACGAGAAGGCCGGCACCTACGGAGGTTGCGGTCCGCGTCTGAACGACGAGATGGATCCCAAGGAGTGGCTCAGCAAGCCGGGTTCGCCGAAAGAGAAGGTGAACGAGAAGCCGCAGGGTCAGACCGTCGACTACGACGAGCTGGTCAAGCGGTGGCAGGGATAGCCGTGTAGCTCTGCGCACGGGGCGGCGAGGCCCCGCGCCCCTCCCGGGCGCGGGGCCTCTCCCGCACGCGGGGCTCATCGAGAGTGCTCAAGTGGCCACACCGAGCGGCATCAGTTCGCGACAGCAACGCATCATGGAGTTCATCCGTCAGCACGGGGCCGTGCAGGTCGAGTCGTTGGCGGAGGCGTTGAACGTCACGCCGCAGACCATTCGGCGTGATCTCAATCAGCTCTATGAGCTGGACCTGCTCGACCGCGTGCACGGCGGCGCGGTAATCAAGCAAGGCATCGAGAATGTCGGCTACAGCGTGCGCAAGACGCTGATGGTCGCGGAGAAGATCGCAATAGCGCGGCGGGCCGCGGAGCTCATCCCGAACAACTCGTCGCTGTTCGTCAATATCGGCACCACCACCGAGCGGGTCAGCGAGTTCCTGCTGGAACACAAGGGACTGCTCGTTATTACCAACAACATCAACGTGGCCAGCACCCTGTGGCCGTCGCGAAACGTCGAGGTGCTGATCGCAGGAGGCACGATCCGACACGCCGACGGCGGCATCGTCGGCAGCAGCACGGAGGAGTTCGTCGACCGGTTCAAGGTGGAGTATGCCGTCATCGGCTGCTCCGCAATCGACACCGATGGCGAGTTCTTCGACTACGACCTGCGTGAAGTGCGCGTCGCCCAGGCAATCATTCGGCGCGCGCGCTCGGTCATCCTCGTCGCGGACTCGATGAAGTTTAAGCGCCACGCACCCGTCAAGATCGCCAGCCTGAACCAGATCGACTTTCTCGTCACCGACAGCGGCGTGCCCGCGGAGATCGAACAACTGTGCGCCGAGGAGGACATCAATCTCGAGGTGGTCCACGTCGCCAACGCTGCCTCTTCCGGGGCACTCTAGATGTCCATCGAGCTCAGACAGGTCACGAAACGGGTCGGCGCCNNACAGGTCACGAAACGGGTCGGCGCCGAGACGCACATCTACGAGACCAGCCTGGCGCTCGAGCGCGGGGGCTTCAACATCCTGCTCGGCACGACGCTGGCCGGCAAGACGACCCTGATGCAGCTCATGGCCGGCCTGGAGAAACCCACGACGGGCGAGGTCTGGTTCGAGGGCGAGAACGTGACCGGCGTGCCGGTGCAGCGCCGCAGCGTCGCGATGGTGTATCAGGCGTTCATCAACTACCCGAGCTTCACCGTCTACGACAACATCGCCTCTCCGCTCAAGGTGGCGGGAGTTGCGAGGAAGGAGATTTCCGCTCGCGTGGATCGAATCGCCGAGCTGCTCAGGCTCACCCCCATGCTGCAGCGGCTGCCGAGCGAGCTCTCCGGCGGCCAGCAGCAGCGCACCGCGCTGGCCCGGGCGCTGGTCAAGGAGGCCGAGCTGGTGCTGCTCGACGAGCCGCTGGCCAATCTCGACTACAAGCTGCGCGAGGAGCTGCGCGACGAGCTGCCGAAGCTGTTCGCCGACACGGGCGCCACCGTGGTCTACGCCACCAGCGAGCCGTTGGAGGCGCTCATGCTGGGCGGGCACACCGCCACCCTGAGCGCCGGGCGAATCGTGCAGTTCGGCGAGACGCCGCTGGTCTATCGCAAGCCCAGCACGCTCGAGAGCGCACGCGTTTTCTCCGATCCGCCCATCAACACCGCGTCGGTGGAGAAGCGCGGCGACGCGGTGCACCTGAGCGAGGACGTGAGCTGGCCGGTCCCCGCGCGGCTGGCGTCGTTGCGCGACGGTCGCTACACCATCGGTATTCGACCGTACCACCTGTTGCCCGCCGGCGACGGCGTCAAGATCGTCGGCGCGGTTCAGATCGCCGAGTTGAGCGGTTCGGAGAGCATCATCCGCCTGATGGTGGAAGGCAACAACTGGGTCTCGGAGGCCCACGGCATGCACCCCTACGATGTCGGCGAGCACGCGGACTTCTACTTCGACGCGGATCGTTGTCTGTACTTCGACGACAACGCGAACCTCATCGAGAATTAGCGCAGCGAAGGGAACCGAACGATGGCCAGAATCGACCTGAAGGGGGTGAAGCATGCGTACTGGACCGGCCCCGGACAGGAACCGGTCTATGCCCTCAAGGAAGTCAACCAGGTCTGGGAGGACGGCGGCGCCTACGCGCTGCTCGGACCGTCGGGCTGCGGCAAGACCACGCTGCTCAACATCATCTCCGGGCTGCTGACGCCGTCCGAGGGCAGCGTCCTCTTCGACGGACGCGACGTCACGGGACTGCCGACCAGCGAGCGCCACATCGCTCAGGTGTTCCAGTTTCCGGTCGTCTACGACACGATGAGCGTTTTCGACAACCTGGCGTTCCCGCTTCGCAACCGCCGCACGCCGGAGACGCAGGTCCGCGAGCGCGTCCGCGAGATCGCGGCGATGCTCGACCTCGAGGAAAGTCTCGGCAACCGGGCATCCGGGCTCACCGCCGACGGCAAGCAGAAGATCTCGCTCGGCCGCGGGCTGGTGCGCGCGGACGTCAACGTCATCATGTTCGACGAGCCGCTGACGGTCATCGATCCGCACCTGAAGTGGCTGCTGCGCTCCAAGCTGAAGGAGCTGCATCAGCAGATCGGAGTGACCATGATCTACGTCACCCACGACCAGACCGAAGCGCTGACCTTCGCCGACAACGTGGTGGTGATGCACGACGGCACCGTCGTGCAGGTGGGCACCCCGGCGGAGCTGTTCAGCAGGCCAAACCACACCTTCGTGGGCCACTTCATCGGGTCTCCGGGCATGAACGTCCTGCCCTGTGAGGTGGACAACGGCCGCATCCTCTACCGGGGCCAGCCCGTGGAGGTCGGCAACCCGACCGACACCGGCGTCGAGGGAAGATTGGAGATCGGTGTGCGACCGGAGTTCGTTCGCTTCGCCCGGGAGGGGATCCCGGTGAGCGTGGAGAAGGTCGACGATCTCGGGCGCTTCCAGATCGCCACGGTGACCCACGAGAGCGACGTCATCAAGCTGGTGGTGGAGGAGGACTGCGAGGTTCCCTGGGAGAACACCCGCATCCGCTTCGAGCCCGAACACACCCTGCTCTACCGCAACGACTGGGTGGTCGACGAGGCCGCGCGATGAACAAGACCCTCAACCAGAAGGCGTGGTGGCTGGTGCTGCCGGTCCTGCTGCTGGTCGCCTTCAACGCCCTCATCCCGCTGATGACGGTGGTGAACTACTCGGTGCAGGAGACCTTCGGCGACAACGTCTTCTTCTGGGAGGGCGTCACCTGGTTCGAGCAGGTGCTCACGTCGGAGCGGTTTCACGCGGCCTTCGTTCGCCAGCTGCTCTTCACCGGCATGATTCTCGCCATCGAGGTACCGCTGGGAATTGCGGTCGCATTGACCATGCCGCGCCGGGGACCGTGGGTGTCGGTCTGCCTGGTGCTGATGGCGCTGCCGCTGCTGATCCCGTGGAACGTGGTCGGCGCCATGTGGAACATCTTCGCGCTGCCCGACATCGGGCTGCTCGGCTACACGCTGAACTCGATGGGCATCGACTACAACTTCACCCAGCAGCCCGTCTCGGCGTGGCTCACCACGGTCGTGATGGACGTGTGGCACTGGACGTCGCTGGTGGTGCTGCTGTGCTATGCGGGGCTGTGCTCCATTCCGGACGCCTACTACCAGGCGGCGCGCATCGACGGCGCGAGTCGCTGGGCCGTGTTCCGCTACATCCAGCTGCCCAAGCTGAAGCGCGTGCTGACCATCGCCATCCTGCTGCGCTTCATGGACAGCTTCATGATCTACACCGAGCCCTTCGTGCTGACCGGCGGCGGGCCGGGCAACACCACGACGTTCCTGTCCATCGACCTGGTCAAGATCGCCCTGGGGCAGTTCGACCTGGGGCCGGCCGCCGCGATGTCCATCATCTACTTTCTGGTGGTGCTGCTCATCTGCTGGGCGTTCTACACGTTGATGATGCGCAACGAGGAGCAATGAGAGTGACCCGCTCGAAGCAATGGGTGGTGCCCGCCCTGTACATCCTCTTTCTCATGCTGCCGATCTACTGGCTGCTGAACATGTCGTTCAAGACCACCAACGAGATCCTGGGCGGATTCTCGCTGTTTCCCAAGCAGCTCACCTACGAGAACTACATCAAGATCTTTACCGACCCCACCTGGTACAGCGGCTACATCAACTCGCTCATCTACGTGGTGATCAACACCGTCATCTCCGTCACGGTGGCGCTTCCGGCGGCGTACGCGTTCTCGCGCTATCGCTTCCTCGGCGACAAGCATCTGTTCTTCTGGCTGCTCACCAATCGCATGGCGCCGCCGGCGGTGTTCGCCCTGCCGTTCTTCCAGCTCTACTCCGCCATCGGCCTGTTCGACACCCACATCGCCGTGGCGCTGGCCCACTGCCTGTTCAACATTCCGCTGGCGGTGTGGATCCTGGAAGGCTTCATGTCCGCCGTGCCCAAGGAGCTGGACGAAACCGCCTACCTGGACGGCTACCCCTTCTGGCGCTTCTTCGTCCGGATCTTCGTGCCCACCATCGCCGCCGGCATCGGCGTGGCGGCCTTCTTCTGCTTCATGTTCTCGTGGGTGGAGCTGCTGCTGGCCAAGACCCTGACCTCCGTTGACGCCAAGCCCATCGCGGCCACCATGACGCGCACCGCCAGCACCTCCGGCTACGAGCTGGGCCTGCTGGCCGCGGCCGGCTCGCTGACCATCATCCCGGGCGCCTTCGTGATCTACTTCGTGCGCAACTACATCGCCAAGGGCTTCGCCCTCGGCCGCGTCTGATCACGAAAGCCGGAGGAGCTGTCATGGGTTTGTCGTGGATGGCATGGACCTGGCCGACCGCCGCCTTCTTCGTTGCGGTGTTCGCCTCCATCGCCGCGATGGGGGTATGGGAGAAGTACAGTCCGGGCGGTGCACCGCGCCGCGGAGTTCTGGGACTCGACACGACGCGCGGTGACCGGTTGTTCATTTCCTGGCTCGGCACGGGCTTCATCCATCTCGCGTGGCTCGCCGCCTTCGGCGCTCCCGTGTGGGGCGCGCTGGCGATCGCCGCGATCTGGTGGTTCTTCGTGTTCAGGTGGGTATGAGCCGGCTCGCGCCCGACGCCCGCGAAGCCCGGGCAAGCCTGCGACAGCGCAACCTCGCCGCCCTCGCGGGAACGACATTCGACGTCCTCATCGTGGGCGGCGGCATCAACGGCGCCGCGACGGCGGCCGCCCTGTCGGCACGCGGCGCCCGGGTCGCCCTCATCGATCGCCGCGACTTCGCCGGGTTTACCAGCCAGCACTCGTCGAACCTGGTCTGGGGCGGCATCAAGTACATGGAGAACTACGAGTTCGCGCTGGTGGCGGAACTGTGCCGGGCGCGCAACGAGCTCATGAGGAGCTATCCGTCGACGGTCAAGGAAATCCGCTTCCTCACGACCGTCTCCAGGGGTTTTCGTCGCCACCCCCGGACGTTGTGGGCCGGCGCCTGGTTGTACTGGCTCTTCGGCCGCGGTTTCACGCGGGTTCCCGCCTTTGTGTCGGCGGCGGGAATTGCGGCCAAGGAACCCGTGGTGAACACGTCGCAGTGCCGCGGCGGCATCGAGTACTCCGACGCCTATCTGCCCGACAACGACGCTCGCTTCGTCTTCGGTTTCGTCCGCCGCGCCCTGGACGACGGCTGCGCGGCCGCCAACTACGTGGCGTCGACGGCGGCCTCGCGCGACGATGACGGCATCTGGACGACCCTTGCGCGCGACACCGTCGACGGCAAGGCGCTCGCGATCCGATCCCGCGTGCTGGTCAACGCCGCGGGCGCGTTCGTGGATCGTCACAACGAGCTCACCGGGATTCGCACGCAGCATCAACACGTTCTATCCAAGGGCATTCACCTGCTAGTGCCACGCCTGAGCCGCGAGGAGCGGGTGCTCGCGTTCTTCGCCGAGGACGGCCGCTTGTTTTTCGCGATACCGATGGCCAATCGCACCTGTATCGGCACCACCGACACCCGGGTGACGGAGCCGGAAACACGGGTGAGCGAGGCGGACAGGGACTTCGTTCTCGCCAACATCAACTCCCACCTGAACCTGCCGTCGCCGCTGACCCGCGCCGACGTGATCGCCGAGCGCTGCGGCGTACGCCCGCTGGCGGTGCCGCGCGGCGCGGATGCGAAGACCGACTTCCTGCAGCTGTCCCGCAAGCACGTGGTGGAGGTCGATCGAGAGAAGAGTCACGTCAGCATTTTCGGCGGCAAGCTCACCGACTGTGTCAACATCGGCGAGGAGCTGTGCCGGCACGTGGCCGAGCTCGGCATCGCACTGCCCGACCCGGGGCGCAAGTGGTACGGCGAGCCGGACGCGGCGGCACGGCGCGCCCACGAGCGACGCGCGGGATCACTGGGACTGGACGCGATCGCCACGGACCATACCGGAGAGAGCCTCAGCGAGCGGCTGTGGCGTCGCTACGGCTCGCACGCCGAGCCGATGCTCGACGCCATCGAGACCGACCGGACACTCGTCGAGCCCGTCATCGAGGGAGGCGGGCTGCGTCGCTGCGAGCTCGCTTATCTGGCCGAGAACGAGATGATCATCAAGCTCGAGGATCTGCTGAGGCGGCGCACCCGGCTCGAGATGGTGGTGGGTCGCCGCCAGCTGACGGCGGCGGGACTGCGCACGATCTGCGAGGCGCTGTTCGGCGACGAGGCGCCGGACAGGCTCGATGAATACCTGGACCCGGGCGGCGCGGCAGAGACCTCGGGCGAGCGGCGCGCCACGCATCGGGCGAGCGCCTGAGCGACGCCGCCCGTAGCGGGCGCCGCGCCGACGCGAGCGCACGGCGTCCCCCACGCGCCGCGGCCGCACGACGTCGCGGCGCCGGCCGGGAAATCGCCCGCTGGGCAACGCNNGAACACGGCCACGACAATCCGCATACGGGGATAACGACCATGTCGGACGCACACTGCCTGTTGGCCATCGATCAGGGCACCACCAGCTCGCGAGCCATTGTCTTCGACACAGACGCCCGCGTCCTCGGCCTCGCGCAGCAGGAGTTCACGCAGCACTACCCCGCCGACGGCTGGGTCGAGCACGACCCGGAAGAGATCTGGCAGAGCACGCTGGCGGTCTGCCGCCGGGTGCTCGCCGAGACCGGCGCGCGGCCCGCGGCCATCGGCATCACCAACCAGCGCGAGACCACGGTGGTGTGGGAGCGGGCCAGCGGACGCCCCATCCACCGCGCCATCGTCTGGCAGGACCGCCGCACCGCGACACGTTGCGCCGAGCTCAAGGCGGCCGGTCACGAGGAGGCGCTGACACGCAAAACGGGACTGCTGCTCGACCCCTACTTCTCCGGCACCAAGATCGCCTGGATCCTCGACGACGTCGAGGGCGCGCGCGAGCGCGCCGAGCGCGGCGAGCTCGCCTTCGGCACCGTCGACACCTTTCTGATCTGGCGGCTGACCGGCGGCCGGGTGCACGCCACCGACGCCACCAACGCCTCGCGCACGCTGCTGTTCAACATTCACTCTCAGCAGTGGGACGAGGATCTGCTCGACGCCCTCGGCGTGCCGGCGTCGCTGCTGCCGCAGGTGCGCGACTGCGCCGCCGACTTCGGCTCCAGCGATCCGCAATGCTTCGGTCAGTCCATTCCCATCGCAGGCGTGGCCGGTGACCAGCAGGCGGCCCTGGTGGGCCAGGCCTGCTTCCGCCCCGGCATGATCAAGAGCACCTACGGCACCGGCTGCTTCGCCATCCTCAACACCGGGGAGCGGCCGGTAGCGTCGCAGAGCCGTCTGCTCACCACGGTGGGCTACCGTCTCGACGGCAAGGTCTGCTACGCCCTCGAGGGTTCGATCTTCGTCGCCGGCGCGGCGGTGCAGTGGCTGCGCGACGGCATCGGCGTGATTCAGTCGGCTCCCGAGACCGAGCACCTGGCGCGGACGCTGGAGTCCGCCCGCGGGGTGTACCTGGTGCCGGCCTTCACCGGCCTCGGCGCCCCCCATTGGGACCCCCACGCGCGCGGCGCCGTGTTCGGCCTCACCCGCGACACCGGGCCCGCGGATTTCGCCCGCGCCGCCCTGGAATCGGTGTGCTTCCAGACCCGCGATCTGCTGGAGGCCATGGAGAACGACGGCGCCGCGAAGCCGTCGGCGCTGCGCGTCGACGGCGGCATGGTGGCCAACGAGTGGCTCTTGCAGTGTCTGGCGGACGTCACCGGTGTGCGCGTCGAGAGGCCCGGCATCATCGAGACCACGGCACTGGGCGCCGCCTACCTCGCCGGGCTGCAGATCGGCATGTACGCCTCTCTCGACGAGCTGGGCACGCGCTGGGTGCGCGACGCGGTCTGCCGCCCGGAGATGCCGGCGGCGGAGCGCCAGCGCATGCTGCGCGGCTGGCAGCGCGCCGTCGAGTGTGCGCGGGCCTTCCGCACCGACTGAGACGGTGTCGGCACGCGGTGGCGTCTAGACGTCCGTGACGATGACCGCGCGGGCGTAGTAGCCGGCGTCGAGGCGGCGCGTGCGGACACGCGCATCGGGCACACGCAAGCGGATGCGGTGGTGACCCGGCCGCCCCGGCCGCCAGCTCGCGCTCCAGACGGACCAAGCGCCCGTGTCGTAGGGCGTGTAGTCCGCCACCGGCCGGTAAGCCTCGCCCTCGGCGAAGCGGATCTCCAGCCCCGCCGGCGCCCGCGCGCCGCCCCAGGCGATGCCCACCACGCGGTACAGGGGCCGCCCCGCCACGCGCCAGTGCTCGACGCGCACGGGCAGGGCGGCGACGTCCACCACCGCCGGGCGATAATCCGCCGCGCGCGCCGGCAATCCTTCCTGGTGGGTGCGCCCCGCGTACTCGCGCATCTGTCCCGTGGGCGCCGCGTCACCGCCTACCCAGGCGATGCGGTTGACCCACTTGATGCAGGCGCAGCCGTACCAGCCCGGCACGATGAGGCGCACCGGGTAACCGTGGTCCGGCGGCAGTGGCTCGCCGTTCATGGCCGTCGCCAGCAAGGCGCCGGCGGCGACGAGCTCGTCGGGTGCGAAGATCCAGCTGGCGCCCGCGATCGACCCCGCGTCGAGGTCCACGTGCTCATCGAATCCCGCCACCAATAAGCGGGCGTCGCGCGGCGCGGGGCCGAGCCGCCCGAGCACTTCTGCCATGGGGACGCCGCTCCAGTGGGCGGCGCTGATGAGGCCGAAGCGCCGCCGCGGCCCGTTGCCCGCGCACTCGAGCACGTGCACGCCGGCCGCACGGGAAGCCGCCCGCAGGGCCTCGAGCGGCAGCGTCACCGACGCTCGCCGTGGCCGCTCCAGGAAAATCGCCCAGGGCGCCTGCGGGTCGAGGCGGCGCGGCCGGCGCGTGCGGATGAAGAAAGCGTCGTTGGGCGTGATCGGCGCGCTCGCCTCGAGGCGCTCGAGGTCCAGCACGCGGCGTCCCGCGAGCCCGCTGCCGAAGGGCCGCCCGAGCGGCGGCGACCCCTCGCCGCGAAAGGGCACGAGGCCGACGAAGCGTGCCGCAGCGGCGGGCGGCACGGGCTCGCCGATGGCTTCGTCGAGGACGCCGAGCCCCACGCCGGCGATAACAGCCGCGGCGTCGCCAATAAAGCGCCGCCGCCCGCGGTGTGGGCTCGTTTGGGCTCGCTTGCGTGCCGTCACCTCGTGGTCCCTCGCTCGAACCGGCGCGCCACGCGCGAGGGCCGTCGGGCCGATTCGTTGATCGGGGTCAAGCCCGCTGCGGGCGCTGGCAACGATACTAACAGGGCCAACGGTGAGATATTCCGGGCGAGGGTCGCCGCACGACGCGCATGTACCGAATCCGCTTTCACGGCCGCGGCGGCCAGGGCATGAAGACGGCCAGCCGCATCCTCGGCACGGCCTTCTTCCGCCAGGGCTTCGAGGTGCAGGACGCGCCGCGCTACGGCGCCGAGCGGCGCGGCGCGCCGATCTTCGCCTACGTGCGCGCCGCCCGCGAGCCCATCCACGAGCGCGGCGTGATCCGCCGCCCGGACCTGGTGGTGGTGGCCGACGACACCCTGGTGCCGGTCCCCGCCGCCGGGGTCCTGGCGGGGGTCGATGCCGACAGCGTGCTGCTGCTCAGCACCCACGTGGAGGCCGCCGAGTGGCGTCGGCGATTGAACGTCGACGCCCTGGTGCTGGTGCTGCCGCCGCCGGCGGGCAGCGACGACCCGCTGGAGCGACGCTTCACCGGCGCCGCCTGTGCCGGGGCGGCGGCGCGCCTGAGCGGCGTGATCACGAGCGAGTCGCTGGTCGACGCCGTCGGCGAGGAGCTCGCCGCGCTCGGCGTCGAGGCCGTGCTCCGCAACACCGACACCGCGCTGGAGGCCTTCGCAGCCATGGCGCCGCACGCGGGCGCCGTGCGCGCCGGCCCGGTGGCGTCGGCGAACGACTACCGCGCCCCCGACTGGATCACCCTGCCCTTCGAGGACGCCCGCGTCGCCACCCCCGCCATCCATGCCGCCGCCACCAGCGTCGAGGTACGCACGGGCCTGTGGCGCACCATGCGGCCCGTGATCGACTACGACGCGTGCCGCCGCTGCTGGTGGGTGTGCTCGCGCCTGTGCCCGGACAGCGCCATCGCCGTCAACGACGAGGGCCGCCCCGAGATCGACTACGACCATTGCAAGGGCTGCATGATCTGCGTCGCCCAGTGCCCGCCCCACGCCATCGCAGCCGTACCCGAAGCGCAGGCGCGCGCCGCCGAGGAGGGCGCCGCATGACGCGCCGGCTGCTGACCGGCAACGGCGCCGCGGCCTGGGGCGCGCGGCTCGCGCGCGTGGACTACGTGCCGGCGTTTCCGATCACGCCGCAGACGGAGATCATCGAGACGCTGGGCGGCTGGATCGATGCCGGCGAGCTGGCGGCGCGCATGGTGACGCTCGAGTCCGAGCACTCCATGATCACCGCGGCCGGTGCGGCGGCGGCGACGGGGGTGCGCGTGTTCACGGCCACGTCGAGCCAGGGCCTGCTCTACGCGATGGAGATGCTCTACACGGTGGCCGGCTGGCGGGCGCCGTTCGTGCTGGTGAACGTCTCGCGCGGGCTGGCGGCGCCGATCACGCTGGAGCCCGACCACAACGACGTCCTCGCCGCCCGCGACAGCGGCTTCCTGCAGATCCACTGCGCCACCTGCCAGGAGGTGCTCGACAGCGTGCTGCTCGCCTACCGCCTGGCCGAGGACCCGCGCGTGCGCCTGCCGGTGATCGTCAACCTCGACGGCTTCTACCTCTCGTTCACCCGCGAGCCCGTGGACCTGCCCGATGCCGGGGCCGTCGACGGCTTCCTGCCGGCTTTCGACGCCGGCAACCTCGGCTTTCGCGCGAGCACCCCCGTCAGCCAGGCGGTGGCGGCCATCGGCGGGGGCACCTATTCCTACTTCCGCTACGAGACGCACATGGCGGCGATGAATGCGCTGGAGGTCTACGACGAAGCCTGCGGGCGCTTCGAGCAGGCCTTCGGCAGGCGCTACGATGCGGTGGAGGCCCATGGTGTCGACGACGCCGAGATCGTCTTCGTGATGATGGGCTCGTTCGCGACCAAGGCGCGCGAGGCGGTGGAGCGCATGCGCGCGGCCGGCTGGAAGATCGGCCTGCTGCGTCCGCGGCTGCTGCGGCCGTCGCCGACGCGGGCGCTCACCGAGGCGTTGACGGGTAAGAAGGCGGTGGCCGTGATCGACCAGAATCTCTCGCTGGGCCATGGCGGCGTGCTGCACACCGAGGTCGCCGCGGCCCTGTACGGGCGCGCCCGCGCGCCGGCGCTCGTCAGCTTCATCGGCGGGCTCGGCGGGCGCGACATCAGCATCGAGGAGTTCTTCGAGATGGCCAAGGTCGCACGCCGCGCCGCCGACACCGGAGACATTCCCGCGCCGCAGCTCCTGTACACGGACACCGAGCTGCGCGAGGTGCGCAAGCTGCAGGCGGTCGCCCAGGTGGAGCGCGAGGAGCTCAGGCCGGCCCCATGAGCGAGACGGCCTTCAAGCGCATGCGCGACCTGCCCTCGACGCACCTGCTGGGCGCGGGCACGGCCATGTGCGCCGGCTGCGGCGGCCTCCAGGCGCTGCACCAGATCTACGACGTGCTCGGCCCCAAGACGGTGTTCGTCAATGCCGCCGGCTGCATGACGCTGTTGTCGGTCTACCCGTTCACGCCTTTTCGCGGCTCGTGGCTGTACACGGCCATGGCCTCGGCGCCCGCCGGCGCCCAGGGCGTGCGCGACGCCCTCGACGTGCTGCGGCAGAGCGGGCGCATGTCGGCCGAGGAGGATCTCGACGTCGTCGTGCTGACCGGCGACGGCGCCGCCTACGGCATGGGGCTGTCGGCCACCTCGGGCGCCATCGACCGCGGCCTCGACTTCCTCTACCTCTGCTACGACAACGAGGGCTACGGCAACACCGGTCAGCAGTATTCGCAGGCCACGCCCCATGCCGCGCGTACGGCGACGAGCCGCGGCGCGCAGGGGTTCCCCGGCTACAAGAAGGACCTGTTCGCCATCTGGGCGGCGCACCGGCCCGCCTACGCCGCCACCGTCATCGGCGCCGAGCCGCTCGACCTCGCACGCAAGGTGGAGAAGGCCATGAGCCTCAAAGGCCCACGCCTGCTCATTGCCCTCGCCCCCTGCCCCACCGGCTGGGACTACGACCCCAAGGAAAGTGCCGCCCTCGGCCGCCTCGCCGTGCGCACCGGCGTGTGGCCGCTCAAGGAGTACGTCGACGGCACCGTCACCCACACCAAGGTGCCGCACCCGCGCTTGCCCGTGGAGCAGTACCTCGAGCCACAGGGGCGTTTCGCCCATCTGTTCGCGCCCGCCCGCGCCGAGTCGCTGCTCGCCGAGATCCAGACGCGCGTGGACCGCTATTGGCAGGACGTCGAGGCCTAGACGACAGCCGCCCTGCAGGGCGCGCGACCGCGCGTCCACGCCGCGTCGCTGGCGACGGTGCGGCGAAGGCGGAATAATAGCCCGATGACGACCAAGCACAGCGGCGACAACGCATTCACGGCGACGAGCCTGTACGGGACGTCGCCCGAGCAGCTCTATGCCGGCGCGCTCAGCTTCGCCCGGCGCAGGTACACGCGGGATCTCGCCGGCGTCGACGTCGCCGTGAGCGGCGTTCCGCTCGACACCGCCACCAGCAACCGGCCCGGAGCGCGCTTCGGGCCGCGGGCCATCCGCGCCGCATCGACGAACATCGCCTGGACGCGGCAATGGCCGTGGGAGTTCGATCCCTTCGACCGCCTCGCGGTGATCGACTACGGCGACTGCGCCTTCGACTACGGCCGTCCGCAGCAGGTGCCCGAGGAGATCGAGGCGCACGCGCGCACGCTGCTCGAGGCGGGCGTCGCCATGCTCACCCTCGGCGGCGATCACTTTCTCACCTACCCGCTGCTGCGCGCCCACGCGGCCCGCCACGGACCGCTATCGCTCGTTCACTTCGATGCCCACTCCGACACCTGGAGCGACGAGGACGGCCGCATCGATCACGGCACGATGTTCTACCACGCCGCCCGCGAGGGCGTGGTGGCGCCGGAGCGCTCCGTGCAAGTCGGCGTGCGTACTGCCAACGACGACAGCCACGACTTCAACGTCCTCGACGCACGTCGGGTGCACGCCGCGGCCCCCGCGGAGATCGCCGCCGAGATCCGCCAGATCGTCGGCGACGCGCGCGTGTACCTGACCTTCGACATCGACTGTCTCGACCCGGCCTTCGCCCCCGGCACCGGCACGCCCGTGTGCGGCGGACTGTCGACCGCGCAGGCGCTCGAGATCGTGCGCGGGCTGCGCGGCATCGATCTCGTCGGCATGGACCTCGTCGAGGTGGCGCCCGCCTACGACGTCGGCGAGATCACGGCGCTGGCCGGCGCCACCCTGGCCTACGAGTTCCTGTGCCTGTACGCCGTGGCGCGCGACGCCGCCGCCACGCCGTGATCCGCGGACCGGGCCCCGACCGGCGCCTGCCTGCGCGCACCGTGGCCCCGCCCGAGCACAGGCTGCACACGACACGAGCCGCCGCGAACGACGAGTGATGGACATCGCGGGCAGAACGGTTCTGGTGCTGGGTGGCGCGGGGCTGGTCGGCGCGGCGGTGTGCCGCGAGTTGCTCGAGCACGCTCCCGCGCGGCTGGTGGTGGCGTCACGCCGCCGGGAGAAGGCGCACAGCGGCGTCGCAGCCCTGCGCGCCGAGTTTCCCGACACGCCCAGCCTCATCGTGCCCGCCTGGGGCGACGTTTTCGTGCGCGCCGAGTGGCAGGGCGAAGCAGCGCTGGGGCGCGGCGAGCTGCTCGCCGACGCCGCCCGACGCCGGCGGCTCATCGCCGATGTGCTGGAGCCCCTCAACGAGGACATGATTGCCGCCTCGCTGCTGGCGCAGCTGATCGAAGGACGGGCCGCGGGGCAAGCGACGGCTGCCGCCGACATCGTCGTCGACTGCCTGAACACCGCTACCGCCGTCAGCTACCAGAACGTCTACGCCGCATCCGCCCGGCTTGCCGCCCTGGCGGCGAGCGACGACGCAGGGGACGAGTGGCGCGGCGAGGTCGAGCAGCTGCTGGCGTCGCTGTCGGTGCCGCAACTGGTGCGTCACGTGCAGCTGCTCAACGAGGCCATGCGCCGCGCCGGCACCGAGGCCTACCTCAAGGTCGGCACCTCGGGCACCGGCGGCATGGGATTCAACATCCCCTACACCCACGGCGAGGAGAAACCCTCGCGGCTGCTGCTGTCGAAGTCGGCGCTGGCCGGGGCGCAGACGATGCTGACGTTCCTCATGGCGCGTACGCCCGGCGGTCCGCGCCTCGTCAGGGAGATAAAGCCCACGGCCTGCATCGGCTGGCGCGCCATCGCCCACGGCCCGATCGGCGTACACGGCGAAGCCCTGCTGCGTTGGGACTGCCCACCCGAGCAATCGATCTCGCGCCACGATGAGGGCGCCCTCGCGCCGCACGGCGATTTCGGCGAGGCGACGGGCGCCCCGCTGGAAGGGGTCTACATCGACACCGGCGAAAACGGCCTGTTCTCGGCAAACGAGTTCGAGGTGATCACGGCGCCGGGACAGATGCAGCTCGTCACCGCCGAGGACATCGCCCGCGACGTCGTGCGCGAGCTGCGCGGCGGCAACAGCGGTCACGACGTCGTCGCCGCCCTCGACGGCGCCGTCAAGGGTCCCAGCTACCGCGGCGGGCATTTGCGACAGGCCGCCCTCAACCGCCTGCGACAACTCGAGCACCGGCATGGCGCCGCGGTGGCGTTCGAGTGTCTCGGGCCGCCGCGGCTCTCCAAGCTGCTGTTCGAGGCGCACCTGTTAGCGCGCCGCTATGCGCGCGTGAGCGAGGCGCTCGCCGCCAGCCCCGAGACCCTGGCCGACACCCTCGAGCAAACGCTGCTGGCCGACGCCGATCTGCGCCAGCGCATCGTCTCCATCGGTCTCGCGATCCTGCTCGCGGACGGGGAGCGGCTGCTGCGCGGGCCGGTACTGAAGGCGAGCGACCCGCACCACGGCTGGGTGGATCTGACGGCGGCGAACATGTCGCACTGGCAGCAGCGGCTCGCGGCCTGCCGTGAGAGCGTGCGGCGTGAACTCGGCGGCGACGCCTCCTCGCGGCACGAGCGCGTGTTCGCGGCAAGCCTTGAATGGCGTGAGGACGAGGCCGTCGACGTCGGCGCCGTCGTCGCCTGGATCCTCACCCGCGAGGAAGGCGGCCGGCGGGAGAAGCGCTGAGCGCGCGCCCCCGGGGCACGCTACCCGGGCCCTCGCCCCTGCGCCGCCGCGGGTTATCATGCCGCGACGCCAACGCGGCCGCGCGCCGCGGGACAGCCGCGAGGAGGCACTGATGAGCGACAAGCCGAAGCAGCAATTTTCCCATGCGCAGGCACAGGGGGCCGAGTGGGACCCGGGCCTGCGCGAGTACTTCGACTACCGTGACCTCGGCATCAAGACCGCCACCCACGGCGGCGTGGTCGCCCACGTGCTGCGCGCCAAGCAGGGGCACAGCGCCACCGGCCAATGGCACCGGCACCGCTGCGACTTCCAGCTCTTCTACGTGCTCAACGGCTGGGCACGCTTCGAGTACGAGGGCGAGGGTGAACGCGTCGTGCGCAAGGGCGATTGCGTGCTGCAGCCCGCCGGCATCCGCCATCGTGAGATCGAGCATTCCGAGGATCTCGAGATCCTCGAAATCGTCGCACCGGCGGACTTCGTCACCGAGGCGGCGGAGTAGCCCACGGCGCGGGCAGTCGTCTCAGGCCAGCGCGCCGGCCAGCAGACGCAGCGCAAGCGCCGTCAGCACGAGACGAAACGCCCACAGGAAGACCTTCTCGGGAAGCCGCAGCAGTATCCGCCGCCCCACCACCGTGCCCGCGAATCCGGCCGCGACCATCAGCGCGCACAGGGGCAGCCACGGCAGAAGCTCAAAGCCGATGAAGCCGAAGGCGGCGACCTTCAGGCCGTGCTGCAGCGTCATGCACACCGCGTGGGTGGCGACGAAGCCCTCGCGTCCGAGTCGTTGCGGCGGCAGAAAGGCCGCCACCAGAGCTCCCGTCCCACCGACGAACATCGTGAGAAAGGTGGTCACGGCGCCCACGGCCAGGTAACCGGCCAACGGCATGAGGAAGCGGCGCAGGCTCGGCGCCCATACCGAGTAGAGAATGAACAGCCCGATGAGCGCCTGCAGCACCGTCGTCGGCAGGACGACGAAGACGCGCGTGCCGAGGATGACGCCCGCCACCGCCCCGAGCGCGAACATCGCCACGATCTTCGGCAGGACGTGTGATCGCATGAGCGCCGCCCGCCCCGCGTTCGAGCCGATCTGCACGATGCCGTGGACGGGCAGCAGCGTCGCCGGCGGCAGCACCGACGCCATGACGCCGAGCAGCAGTACGCCGCCACCCAGCCCCACCGCCGCCGTCAGCCCGGAGGTGAAGAAGCTCAGCGCGACGAGGCCGGTAGCGGTGAGCCACGACAGCTCGCCCGGTATCTCCATCTAACGCTCCGTGTTCCGCATTGGGGTCGTTGCACTGCCATCGCGTGGCGGCCAGCGCACTATGCCGGGCGGCCACCGTGGCGCCCGCCGCCGTGCGGCAACCGGCGCCGCGAGTGCGGCATCGACACCGAGCCTGAGCAGCGAAACAGCCACGACCACCGCACGCCCTGGAAGCGTGGCGAGACGCATCTCGCCAACGCCCGTGCCCAGGCCACCGGCGACGGAGAAAGGATCGACGCGCCGCGCGTTCGATTCTAAATGAGCTCGATGAGGACTACGTTCGAGTCGCGGCGCATCTCCACACGGCTCACGGCGAGGCGGCTGCGACCACGAGGCTATCGGCCCGCTCGAATCGGCTCACTGGCGGCGGATCGAGCGTGCCCGCTGCGCGGCGTCGTCGGCTTCGTCGCGGCGGCCGAGGTCGGCCAGCACGCCGGCGCGGAACTCGAGCACCGCGGCGACGTCCGGATGCTCCGGCCCGAGCGAGCGCAGCCAGTTGTCGAGCGCCTTCGCCGACGCGCCTTCCGCGTCCTCGTCCTTGCCGGTCGCACGGTGCAGTCGCGCCAGATTGAACAGCGCGGCGCCCACCATGGGGTGGTCGCCGCCGAGCACGTTCGTATTGATCTTGACGACCTGCTGCAGAAGCGGCACCGCGTCGTCCGGCTGGCCCCGGGCGCTGTAGTGCGCGGCCAGGTAGTTGAGCGAGGTCGCCGTGGCGCTGTGGTCGGGACCGAAAATCTTCAGACTGAGCTCGAGCGCACGATCCAGAAGCGGCTTGGCCTGCTCGAACCGGCCGGCGTTTTCGTGCAGAACGGCGAGCGCCTGCAGGTCGTCCAGAACCGCGACGCTGTCCTTGCCGGAGATTCTCTCGTCCAGCACGAGCGCGCGCTCGTAGAGCGCAATGGCTTCGCCCTCTTTGCCCTGAGCGCCGTAAAGGGTCGCCAGGTTGCTGAGCGTCGAGGCGAGCATTGCGGCTACGTCGTCTCCGCCGAGCCCTTCGAGCAGCTCCAGTGCCCGCCGGTAGAGCGGCTCGGCACGCGCATAGTCGTTCATGGCATGGTGGGCGAGCCCCAGATTGTTGAGGCTCGCCGCCAGATCCGGATCGTCCTGCGAGAGCACCTTCTCGCGGATGGCAAGCGCCCGCTCGTGCAGCGGCACCGATTCTTCGACGCGCCCCTGCACACGATAGACCTCGCCAAGATTATTGAGGCTGGTCGCCAGCCGCGCGTTCTCGTCGCCGAAGGCCTCCGCCAGCTCGACCGCGGCGCGCCACTCGCGCTCGGCCCGGGTGAAATCTCCCTGGCCGAAGGCAGCGACGCCCGCATCGGCACGGCGTTGCCAGTCGGCTTCGCCCTGCGCCATGGCGAGCGAGCCGCACAGCGCCCATGCGGCGCACACGCTCGCCAGAGCCAAACGCATTGTGGAAGCTGCTGTCACGGGGGTGTCGAAGCCGCTGGACTCCCTGCGCGGCTGATTCTACTGCGCTCGCATCGCGCCGTCGCGTTGCGCCCGGGGCCGAGCGCGTCTACAGGGGGACTATCGCGCCCACCGGCGACAGCGCCCCGAGCTCGTAACCGATGAGCACCGCGTAGCCGCCGAGCACCAGGTAGACCACCTGATGGCCGCGCAGAAGGCCGTAGAGCAGCCGGTCCCGGTGGCGGTAGAAGAACAAGAGCCCGGCCGCCGTGCCGGCCAGCTTGACGACGAAGTAGCACTGCGGCGCGGTCTGCAGCAGCATGCGCATGAGGGGATTGGCCTCCGTGGCGCCGTGGCCGATCAGCACCACGGTCGCGCAGGCGTCCGTCAGGCTGAGCAGCAGCGTTACCGCAACGGCCACCGCCAGCGCGGCGCCGCCCGTGCGACGCTCCTGTGTCCGCGTCCGCGCGGCCGCGGCACCCATGGGAATCACCTTCGCGCTGCCCTGCATCTCGTCCCCCACGCCTCGTATCGCTGTCGTTGTACTTACTTGATCGCCGACGAATGGGGGAAAATTCAGATAAACGGCTTTTTTAATCCGATGAATGGCTTGCGCAGGCCGCGCGGCAACGGCGGATCGCACCGCCCTATCGGCGGCGCAGCGGATCGAAGGGCCCGTACTCCCACTGCCGGACGGCGAGCACCAGCGTGTTCCAGCGCTTGGCGTCGATGTCCAGACCGGCATCGTCGTCGTTCAGCTCATCGAACTCCGCCGCCAGGCGCGCCATCTTGCGACGAAGCACCGCGTTGGCGCTCGCCGAGAGCATCCCGTTGCTGACGATCAGGGCGTCGCCCTCGCTCACCAGCGGGGTGCGGAAGAACTCGGCCTCGACCTTCTGCTGAAAGAAGCGCTGGATGGGGCCGTTCTTGCGCCAGTTGAAATTCGGCGCCACCAGCAACTTCACGCGGTTGTGGGGCAGCAGCTCGATGATCCGGAGACGATCGAGCCGGGCGAGCTTGCTGACGAGTCGCGCCGGCGGCAGGTCATAGCGGGCGAGGATGTCCTCCACCGTCCAGCGATTCAGCACGCACAGAGTGACCAGCATCAGCGGCGTGTCGCTGACGATCTCGCGCTCCTGTTCCTCGCTGAGCTCGCTGATGCGGCGCTCGCCCGCCTCCTTCATCAGCTGCACCAGGTCGGAGATCTCCATCGACATGAGCTGGCAAACGCGATCGAGGCGATGGAGCGAGAAGCCGCGCTGCGAGAAAAGTCGCTTGACACTGGCCTCCGTCAGCTCCAGCTGCCGCGCGACGTCGGCGTACGTGAGGCCGTGCGCCTTGAGCGCCTTCTTGAGCGTGTCGACAAGCGCCGTCGTCTGAGCCATGCGGGATCCTCCTTCTACCGAGGTATCCCATAATGATACTTGCCGTCTCGAAGTGGCGCGAATATCAGCGTCAAGTCGCGCTCGAGAGGACTTGGGCGCCGGCGGCGCCGCAACCGCCCCGCTGGCGTAGCCCGGTCGCCCGCGACGCGCCGCTACTGGATCAGCAGCGCGGCCGAGACCGAGACCGAGGCCGTCAAGCCGATCAGCGCAAAGATGACCCATCGCGGGCGGCGCTGCCTGGCCGCGCGAAATATCGAGCGCCGCGCATAGCGACGTTCTGCCCGCTCGAGCTCGTCGGTGCGCAGACCCGACCCTACCCCTGAGTGCCTCCTGGTGAACACTTTAACGTGCCCTCACAACGCGCCTTGTTGGAGTACTGCTGTTGGCGTCGGCCCGATACGCCCTCGGCGCTCGGGCTCACCGCGTCACACGCCGTACCATAAAACATAGAAATGGCGATGTGATGGTTTTATGGTTCTCTTTCTAGCGCGAACGCGCAGCGACGGCAACCCCGGCGCCGTCCGCGGCACGCGCCGCGCGGCCATCGGGTTTTGTGCGACAATCGCGGCCCGCCGGCCCGGCGGCGTCTCGACTCCATGTCTAATTGCGCCTGTCGTGAAGATTCTGGTTATTCAACTCAAGCGCATCGGGGATGCCGTGGTATCGCTACCGGTGTGCAGCAGCCTGCGCAGGACCTTCCCCGGCGCCCGCATCGACTACATGCTCTACGACCATGTGGCGCCGCTCTTTCATGATCACCCCGACGTCGACAACGTCATCGTCGTCACACGCGAGGAACGGCGCCGACCGCTGCGCTATCTGCGCAAAATCATGGCCATCCGGCGCACGCGCTACGACATCGTGCTCGACCTGAAGACGCTGCCCGCGAGCGCCCTGACGAGCTATCTTTCCGGGGCTGCGGTTCGGGTCGGCTTCGATCATCCGCGCTCGCGCGCCTGGGCCTACAGCAAGACGGTGCCGCGGCACGTCGCCGGTCTCAATACGCTCGAGCGCCGCCTGCAGCTGGTGCGGGCGCTGGACGCACCCGTTCGCATCGAGATGGCCTTCCGCATCGCGCTGGGCGAGGAGGAACTCGAGCGCATGCGACGGCGGATGCGAGCCGCCGGCATCGACTTGCAGCGGCCCGTGCTGCTTTTCGACATCACCTCTTCGCGCGGCTACAAAGCATGGCCGCTCGATTACTTCGTGTCGTTGATGGCGACGTGCATCGATCGATATCGTGCGCAGATCGTGCTCAGCTGGGGACCGGGTGAGAAGGACTACGTGGAGCACGCCGCACGGGAGCTGGGCGATCGCGACGACGTGCATACCGAAATCCAAACGCACGACGTTCGTGAGCTGGCTACGCTCGCCCACCACTGCGATCTGCTCGTCGGCAACGACAGCGCCCCGCGCCACATCGCCGAGGCGGTGGGCACGCCCACCCTGGCCATCTTCTCCCCGAGAACGGCGAAGCAGCAGTGGATGCCGACGCTCGACGAACGGCACCAGGGCGTCGATCTCGGCGACGCGCTCGGCGCCGACGACGCCGGCTGGCGACAGGAGATCACCGACGTCGCCGCCAACCTGGAGCACTACTACCGCATGATCACGCCCGGGATCGTCAGCGCCCGACTCGAGCGCATGCTGCCACCGCTGCTGCAGAGCAAATCATCGCCCGTGGACAGCGGCGCACGCGTCACGCGCGCAGTGCCCTGAGGCCGCCGCTTCCCACGCCGCGTGGGCTGCGCTCCCCAGCGCCTCGGCGGCCCAGACTCAGCGCTGCGTGCCGCCTTCGAGCCGAGGCGCACGCCGACGGGTGACGCACGTCAACCCTGGCTTCGACGCCGGCGCGCGCCGCGCGGCGTAGTCCAGGCAATGCTGCCAGTCGCTCTCGTAGTGACGCCGGATGGTCTCGAGCGCCGCGGCACTGATGAGCGGCCCTCCTGCCACACGCGATGAGGGCACCAGCCGCGCCGCGCCCAGCACGCCGTAGCAGACCAGCATGCGCGCCCGGCGCGCCAGCCATCCCTCGTTCTGGTAGGCGCGCATGCCGCGGTGGGCGAAGATGACCCCGCTGACGCGATGCATCACCCGCAGCTGTTTTTCGTCGTAGGAGGCATGAACGTCCCCGAGGGGGATCTCGGCCGGGTCGAAGTCCGCGCCGACGAAGGCGGCGAGGCGAGCGACAAAACCCAGCGGGTCGTGCCGCAGCTCCTCGTGGAACAGAACCAGCGGCTCGCTGCCGAAGCAGCGCTCGAGAGCGCGGAGCTTTGCCGCGAAGCACAGATCCTCCCGGCGCCACAGGCCGGTGTCGCCGTCGAGATCGAAAAACTCGCGAAACGACCGATGCCATCCGTTCTTGACGTAGCGCCGGTACTGCGAAGCCAGCCACTGGTCGTGTCGGCGCAGCACGATGATGGTGCGTGCGCGCGGACACCGCCGTGCGAACTCCCCGATCTTGCGCTCGAACTCGAGGCCGAACTCGCGCGACACCAGGTAGCTGCCCGGCCCGCCCGCGGCCACGATGTCCGCGGCGCGGCGATAATGCCGGCGCGGGATGTAGCGCACGCCCCGCAACCGGGGGAACACCCTGTGCTGCAAATAGGTCGAGGCGGTCTTTCCCAGGCCGACGTGGAAAAACACCTGCTTGTCTTGCGGGGCGTTGGAGTTCGAGCTCATCGGGGCAGCGGCGTCCGGCGCCGGGGGCACCGCGCCGATTGTGGGTTGGCGCGCGGGCGTTCGCAAGGCGACGCGGCGGGCCGGCCGCGTCGTCGCGCTCCCGCAGCGGATCGCCCCGATTGACACTGCCCGCGGGTATGGCGTCGAATGCCTTGGCCATGAAGAGCCTCATCGCCGGTCCCGCGAGCGGCCCGTGATTCCCGAGCGCGTCACCGTCTTCGGCGGCTCCGGGTTTCTCGGCCGCGAGATCGTCGGGCGCCTGGCGGCGGCCGGGGTGTTCGTGCGCGTCGCCGTGCGCCACCCGCGGGAGCCGCAGCACGGCGCCGCGCCCGGGAGCGTCGAATGCGTGCATGCCGATGTGCGCGACGCCGACTCCGTGCGCGACGCCGTGGCCGACGCCGGCGCCGTGGTTAATGCCGTCGGCCTGTACGTCGAACGCGGCGACACCCGCTTCGATGCCGTGCACGTTGACGGCGCCGGCCACGTCGCGCGCGAGGCGGCGCAGGCCGGAGCGACGCGACTGGTGCACGTCTCCGGTATCGGTGCCGACGCCGCGTCGGCCAGCGCCTACGTGCGTGCCCGCGGGCTCGGCGAGCAAGCCGTGCACGCGGCCTTTGCCGCTGCCAGCGTGCTGCGCCCGGCGGTGATCTTCGGCCCCGGCGACGCGATGTGCACGTCGCTGGCGCGCATCGCGCGGCGCGCCCCGGTGCTGCCGCTGTTCGGCTGCGGCACGACGCGGCTCCAGCCGGTCTACGTCGGCGACGTCGCCGAAGCGGTCGTGCGTGCGCTCGGCGAACCGGCCGCCGCCGGCGCCGTCTACGAACTCGGCGGTCCCCGCGTCTACCGCTACCGCGAGCTCGTCGAGATGGTGCTGGCGGCGGCCGGCCGGCGCCGACCCCTGCTGCCGCTGCCATACCCGCTGTGGGAGCTGCAGGCTACGCTGCTCGCTGCGCTGCCGAACCCGCCGCTCACCCGCGACCAGGTGGAGCTCATGAAGCAAGACACGGTGGTCGGTGAGGAGGCGCTCGGCCTGGTAGATCTCGGCATCGAAGCGACCCCCCTCGAGAGCGTGCTGCCGCAATACATCGGCCGGGTCTGAGGCGCGCGATCCTAGGCCTTCCCTTCGCCTGCGCCTTTCTCCACAATCGCGCCCTTCGCCGAGGCACGTCGATCGATGAAGGACCTGTCATACGCCGGCGCCGAGACAGCCCCGGCCGTTTCGCCGCACTCGCCGACGCTCGCCGCCATCCGCGCGTCGTGGGCCCTGTTCGTCGGCCTTGCTCTGATCATGCTCGCCAACGGGCTGCAGGGGACGCTGCTCGGCCTGCGCGCCTCGCTCGAGGGGTTCGCCACCACCGTCACCGGCGTGGTGATGTCGGCCTACTTCCTCGGCTTCATGGCGGGCTCCTCGCTCACGCCAGGCATGGTGCGCCGCGTCGGGCATATTCGCGTATTCGCCGCACTCGCCTCTCTCGCCTCCATCACCATTCTGGTTCACGGGGTGTTCGTCAACGCGTCGACTTGGTTCGCCATGCGCACGGTCACCGGTTTCTCCTACGCGGGCATGTACGTCGTTGCCGAGAGCTGGCTCAACGACCGCGCCAGCAACGAGATCCGTGGCCGCATTCTCTCCATCTACATGGTTGTGATGGGGGCTGGCATGGGCAGCGGTCAGCTGCTGCTCAACCTGAGCGATCCACGCGGCATGGAGCTGTTCGTGCTCACCTCGGTGCTGGTGTCGCTGGCGCTGGTGCCGATTCTGCTGACGGCGCGCCCCGCGCCGGCCTTCGCCATCTCCCACCCCGTGAGCCTGCGCGAGCTCGCGCGCATCTCGCCACTGGGGTTCTTCTGCGCCGTGGCCACCGGCATTGCTCACGGAGCCTTCTTCGGCATGGGCGCCGTCTACGGTCGCAACATCGGCCTGAGCGTCGCCGAGATCTCGTGGTTCATGGCGGCCGCACTGCTCGGCGGCATCGCCCTGCAGTGGCCCATCGGACGGCTCTCCGATCGCTTCGATCGGCGTCGCGTGCTGACGGCGGTCAGCCTGCTCGCGGCCGTGTTCGCCCTCGCGGCGATGATCACCGCGAACCAAATGCTGGCCGTGCTGCTCGTCCTGGTCGGGCTGTTCGGCGGCATGTCACTGCCCCTGTACTCCCTTGCCATCGCCCACACCAATGACCGCCTCGAGCCCGAGCAGATTCTGGGGGCGAGCGCCGCGCTCGTGCTCGTCTCGGGTATCGGTCTCGTGCTCGGGCCCGTTACGGCGTCCGTGCTCATGACCGCCCTCGGCCCGCCGGGTCTGTTCGTCCTCGTCGCCGCCGCACACGCGAGCGCGTTCGTCTTCGCTCTGTATCGCATGACGCGCCGCGCGGCGCTGCCCGCCGCCGAGCAGGCGCCTTACGTCGCCACAGCGCCGCGAGGCTCGGTCGTCTCCGTGGCGCTGGCGGCGGAAACGGCGCACGAGCAGCAGCACGCCGAGCACTGAGCGAGCGTCCTTACCCGCGCAGCGGGTCGATCGCCGTCACGCCGGGGTGGGCGCGTCGGCGCGCAGCAGTCGTTCGTGCTTGAGCTCGCGCCACAGATCGGCGGGGACGGCGCGGCGCATCAGCTCCACGTTCTGCCTCACCTGGGCGGGCGTGTCCGCGCCCGGAATCACCGCCGCCACCGCCTCGTGCGCGAGGGGAAACTGCAGCGCCGCCGCGGCCAGCGGCACGCCGTGGCGCTCGCACACGGTGTTGATGCGTTGCACCCGCGCGAGGAGCGCCGCGTCCGCCGGGCGGTAGTTGTAGACGGCGCCCTCGTGCGCGCCGCTCGCCAGGATGCCGGAAGCGAACACGGAACCGATGACGACGCCGATGCCGCGCGCCGCGCACAGCGGCAGCTCCTCGTCGAGGGCCGGCTGATCGAGCAGGGTGTAAGGCATGGCCACCAGAAAGTAGTCGAGATCGAAGTCGCGCACGAAGCGCGGGATCATGCCGACGTGGTTGATGCCCGCGCCGATGGCGCCGATCTCGCCCCGCTCGCGCAGCTCGCGCAGTGCGGCAAAGCCGCCGCCGCCGTCGAGCTCGCGCCAGGCCCGGGCCACGCCCTCCTCGTCGCGGTGGTGCTTGAAGTCGAGATCGTGAATGACGAGGGCATCGACGGCGTTGATGCCCAACCGCATGAGGCTGTCCTCGTAGGAACGCAGAATGCCGTCGCGGCGGTAGTCGAAGCGCAGGTCGAAGCGCAAACCACCGCGCCAGCGGGCCATCCAGGGCGAGTGCTCGAAGGCGTCGCGGTCCCGCGGGCGGAAATAGACGCGCCCGACCTTGGTCGAGAGAACGAAGCTGTGCCGCGGACGGGTGCGCAGAAAATGCCCCATGCGGTGCTCGCTCTTGGTGTTGCCGTACCAGGGCGCGGTGTCGAAGAACGCGATGCCGGCGTCGATGGCGGCGGCGAGCGTGGCTTGCGCGCGGGCCTCGTCCGTGACGCCGTGCGGATCGCCGAGCGCCACACCGCCGAGGCCGAGCCGGGTGACGCGCACGTCGCTGCGGCCGAGCTTTGCCAGCGCGAAAGGATTCATGCGTCGGCACCGAAAGGCGTAAGGCGCGCAGCAGCGCGATCGACCAACCACACCACGCTGCCATCGCTCGGACGCACCCGCCCCGCCGGCAGCGAATCGGCACGTTCCTCGTCCAGCACCGTGCCGAGGGCCTCGGCCTTGGCCGCGCCTGCGACGACGAAAACGACGTGGGCCGCCCGGTTCAACAGCGGCAGCGTCACGGTCATGCGGCGCGCGGCCAGCTGCGGCACGTCGTTGCCGACCACCCAGCGCACGACCTCGGCGAGCGCCGCCGTCCCGGGAAACAGCGAGGCCACGTGACCGTCCGCGCCCATGCCCAGCAGCACCAGATCCAGGCGCGGCGGCGGGCCGCCGGGATCGACGCCGCAGGCCCTCGCCATCTCCGCCTGATACTCGCGCGCGGCCGCGTCGAGGTCCGCGCGCTCTGCCGGCATGCGGTGCACGCGCGCCGGGTCGACCTCGACCGCGTGCAGCAGGGCCTCATGCGCCATGCGGTAGTTCGACTGCGGATGCCCGGGCGGCACCGCGCGTTCGTCGCCCCAGAAAATCTCGACCCTGTCCCACGGCACCTGCCGACGCAGGGACGGCTGCGCGAGAAGCTCGTAGAGGCGGCGCGGCGTGGAGCCGCCGGTGAGCGCCACCTTGAAGTGCCCGTGCGCGCCGACGCCGGCGGCGGCGAGGCGCGCGAACTCCGCCGCGGCGGCCCGGCTGAGCGCCTCGAGCGTCGGCAAGCACCTGACCACGACATCGCCGCTGCGCGCCGCGCCCGGCATCCGTCACGCGCCGCGCTCGGGTCGAGCCCGGTCGCGCCAGGCGAGCCACTCCCGCACCGCGCCGAAATCGTAGCGCGGCCCGTCGATGCCGACGAAGATCTCGTCGGCGCCCGCGGCGTGCACCGCGTCGGCGAGATCGACGCGATCGAGCGGCACGCCGATGGAGCGTTCGATGGCGAGCGGATCGCGGCCGACCTTGCGGCACCACGCGTCGAGCACGCCGTTCTTGTGACGCACGGTGTCGACCTCGCTGCGCCCGGCGCTCTTGTTGGCGAAGCCGTGCCAGATATCGGCATGCTGCGCGACGAGGCGCAGGGTCACCTTCTCGCCGCCGCCGCCGATCAGAATCGGCAACCGCCCGCGCGGCGGCGGGTTGAGCCGGCGCAGACGAGCCTTGATGCGCGGCAACGCCGCCTCGAGGTCGCGCAGCCGGCTGCCGGCGGTGCCGAACTCGTAGCCGTACTCGTCGTAGTCCTTCTCGAACCAGCCGGCGCCGATGCCGAGGATGAGCCGCCCCCCGGAGATGTGATCCACCGTGCGCGCCATGTCGGCGAGCAGGTCGGGGTTGCGGTAGGAGTTGCACGTGACCATGGGCCCCATGGGGATGCGCTCGGTCGCCTCGGCGATGGCCGCGAGCAGGGTCCAGCATTCGAAGTGCTTGCCGTTGGCGTCGCCCATCAGGGGAAAGAAGTGGTCCCAGGTGTAGAGCACGTCGACGCCGAGCTCCTCGGCCTGGCACGCCGCGCGGCGGATGTCGGCGTACTCGGCGTGCTCGGGATAGAGCGACACTGATATTCGAACCATGAGCTAACCCCCTTCTGCCCTTGCCTGAGCGGCGCCGCTGCAGGCACATTCTAGCGTCGGTGCGCGCGCGAGCCATCAACAGGCGACGGCGGGGACCTCCCACGCGCCCGCCGACGCCGTGGACGGCACCCGTGCCGCCGCGGATCCGCCTTCATTGCGAGGACAGAGCCCGGCAACCGTGACCACCGTGCCCCTGTGGGCCGTCGTGCCCGTGAAGAGCATGCGCCAGGCGAAGCAGCGTCTGGCGCCGCTGCTTACGGCCGCGGAGCGCCACGGCCTGTTTCGCGCCATGCTCGAGGACGTGCTGGCGGCGCTCGACGGCGTCGACGCGCTCGCCGGCATCCTCGTGGTGACAGCCGACGCCGAAGCCCGCACCCTGGCACGGCGCCACGGCGCACGCGTGCTCGACGAAACCTGCCCCCGCGGCCACACCGCCGCCGCCGCCCTGGGCGCCCGCACCCTGGCGGCAGAGGGCGCCGCGGGCATGCTGCAGCTGCCGGCGGACATTCCGCTGATCGGCGGTGACGACATCCGCGCCCTGTTGCGAGCCCACGCGCCCACGGCTCCGGCCGTCACGCTCGCCCCCTCGCGCGATGAGCGAGGCTCCAACGCCGTCGCCTGCTCACCGCCTGACGCTCTGCCGCTCGCCTTCGGCGACGACAGCTTCTACCCCCACCTGCGCCGCGCCCGGGAGCTGGGCATCGCGGCGCGCGTGCTCCGGCGAGGCGCGCTCGCCCTGGACGTGGACACGCCGGCGGACCTCGAGGCCTTTGTGGCGGCGCCCTCGGACACCCGTGCCTACGCCTACCTCGCACGCCGCGGCATCGCCGCGCGCCTGGGCGGCTAGCGAGCGAAGCGCTCGCGCAGCCGCGGCAGCACGGCCTCGGCGTACAGATCCATGAAACGGGTCTGGTCGGGCCCGGGAGCGTGAAAGACGAGGTGAGTGAAACCGAGCTCGACGTAGGCGCCGACTCGCTCGACGTGCTCGTCGGGGTCGCTCGAGACGATCCAGCGGCTGGCCGCACGCTCGACGGGCAGCGCGTCGGCGAGCCTCTCCATCTCCATCGGGTCCTCGACGCCGGTCTTTTCCTCCGGCGACAACGCCAGCGCGGCCCAGTGGCGCGTGTCCTCGAGCGCGCGCGCGCGCTCGCTGTCGAACGACACCTTCACTTCCATCAGGTACTCGAGCGAGTCCGGGCTGCGTGCGGCTGTTTCCAGGCCCGCGGCCACGTTCGGCAGCAGCGTGTCGCGGTACAGCTGCGTCGCCTTGCCGCTGGTGCAGATGAATCCGTCCGCCACGCGGCCGGCGAGCCGCGCCGCCGAGGGGCCGGAGGCGGCGACGTACAGCGGCACGGGCCGCTCGGGCCGATCGTAGAGCGTCGCCCGCTCGGTGCGGTAGTACTCGCCGGCGTAGCTGACGCGCTCCTCGGTCCACAGCCGCCGCATGAGCTCGATGGCCTCCGTGAGCCGCCCCAGACGCTCCTTGAAGGGCGGCCACTGCATGCCGGTCGCGGGAACGTCGTTCAGCGACTCGCCGGTGCCGACGCCGAGCAGCACCCGCCCCGGGTAGAGCGCGCCCAGCGTGGCCATGGCCTGCGCCACCACGGAGGGGTGGTAGCGGAAGGTGGGGGTCACGACGCTGGTGCCGATGATCACGCGCGAGGTGCGCTCGCCGAGCGCGCCCAGCCAGGCGAACGAGAACGGCGCGTGACCGTCGGTGTGCCGCCACGGCTGGAAATGATCGCTGACCATCACCGAATCGAAGCCCACCCTCTCGGCGTGCACGCCAAACTCCAGCAGCTGGCGCGGTGCGAACTGCTCCGCAGAGGCCTTGTATCCAAGCTTGAGCATGCTCACCTCGAGGTCTCGCCTTGCGTGCGGGGCGGCGCGCCAGCCGCAGACGCGGCGACGCTGAGGCAGGCATCTTGCCACGTCGGCGCGCAAAATGGCACGGGCGGCCGGGCGAGGGACGCGCTCTTGCCCGACGTCGCCAATTCCCGGATCATCCTGCCTCCGGCGGGTGAGCGGCGGCAGGCAGTCGGGTGCGGCGTCGACCCCGCCGCCGCCGGGCAGCCACGGCGGCGCGGGCCGGGTCCGTCGCTTGCGCCTTCAGCGTGCGTCAATGACCATCGACACCGAATCGATCATCGAGCGTGCCGCGAACGGCGAAAGACTGAGCGACGCCGACGCCCGGCTGCTCGCCGGGCACCGCCGGCTCGACGCGCTCGTCGCTGCGGCACGGCGGCTGCGCGACCTCGGCCACGGCGCCGTGGTCACTTACTCGCCCAAGGTCTTCATTCCGCTCACGCGCCTGTGCCGCGACGTGTGTCGCTACTGTACTTTCGCGCGCACGCCGCGGGGCGTGGCGAGCCCCTACCTCAGCGTCGAGGAGGCCGTCGCCATCGCGCGCGCCGGGGCCGAGGCCGGCTGCCACGAGGCCCTGTTCACCCTCGGCGACCGGCCCGAGGCACGCTATCGCGTCGCCCGCGAAGCACTCGCCGCGCTCGGTCACGACAGCACCATCGACTATCTCGTCGCGGTCGCGCAGCGGGTGCGCGAGGCCACCGGGCTGCTGCCGCACGTCAACCCCGGCGTCATGCGCGGCGACGAGCTCGCGCGCCTACGCGAGGTCTCGGTCTCGGCAGGCCTGATGCTGGAGTCTCTGTCTGCGCGCCTCGCGCGGCGCGGCGGACCGCACCACGGCTGCCCGGACAAGGTGCCGCAGGTCCGGCTCGCGACGCTGCGCGCCGCGGGCGAGCAGGCGGTGGCGTTCACCACCGGCGTGCTGGTCGGTATCGGCGACACCCGCCGCGAGCGCATCGAGGCATACCTGGCCCTGCGCGCCCTGCACGAGCGCTACGGCCACCTGCAGGAAATCATCGTGCAGAACTTCTGGCCTAAGCCGGCCACACCCATGGCGCCGGCGCCCGCCGCGACGCTGCACGAGCACCTGTGGAGCATCGCCGTTGCCCGCCTCGTCTTCGGTGCGGAGATGAGCATCCAGGCGCCGCCCAATCTCGCCGCCGGGCCCCTGCAGCGGCTGCTCGACGCCGGCATCAACGACTGGGGCGGCGTCTCGCCGGTGACGCCCGACCACGTCAATCCCGAGGCGCCGTGGCCGGGGCGTGACGCGCTGCGCCAGGCCACCGCGGCGGCGGGCAAAACGCTGGTGCCGCGCTTGGCCGTGTACCCGCGCTACGTTCAGGCCCTCGAGCGCTGGGTGGCAGCGCCGCTGCGGGGCGCCGTGCTCTCGCGCGCCGACGCCGACGGACTGGCGCGCGAGGACCGCTGGTCGGCGGGCATTCCCAGCGCCCTGCCGGAGCTCACGCTGCGCCCCGACCGCCGGCGGGAGCCGGCCGTGGAACGCGGCCTGCAGCGCATCCTCGCGCAAGCGCGCGATGGCCGTGAGCCGACGGCGGCCGACATCGTGCGCTTGTTCGCGGCGCGCGGCGAGGAGCTCGCCGCCGTGTGCACCGCCGCCGACCGGCTGCGCGCCGAAGTGAGCGGCGACACGGTGAGCTACGTCGTCAACCGCAACATCAACTACACCAACATCTGCTACTTCCGCTGCCGCTTCTGCGCCTTCTCCAAGGGCAGGCTCAGCGAGAAGCTGCGCGGCAGGGCCTACGACCTGGACCTCGACGAGATCGCACGTCGCACGCGCGAAGCGTGGGATCGCGGCGCGACCGAGGTGTGCCTGCAGGGCGGCATTCACCCCCACTACAACGGACAGACCTACCTCGACATCTGCGCCGCGGTGAAGCGGGCGGCGCCCGCCGTGCACGTCCACGCCTTCTCGGCGCTGGAGGTGTGGCACGGCGCGCGCACGCTCGAGCTCGCGCTCGACGCCTATCTGGCCGAGCTCAAGCGTGCCGGCCTGGGAACCCTGCCCGGCACCGCGGCGGAGATTCTCGACGACGACGTGCGCGCCGTGATCTGTCCCGACAAGATCAGCACCGCCCAGTGGCTCGAGGTGATGCAGCGCGCCCACGAGCTCGGCCTGCGCACCACGGCGACGATCATGTTCGGCCACGTCGACGCGCCGGGGCACTGGGCGAGCCACCTGCTGCGCGTGCGACGGCTGCAGGCGCGCACCGGCGGCTTCACCGAGTTCGTGCCGCTGCCCTTCGTGCACATGGAGGCGCCGCTGTTCCTCGAGGGGCGAGCGCGAGCGGGCGCCACCCTGCGCGAGGCTGTGCTCATGCACGCGGTGGCGCGTCTCGTCCTGCACCCCCATCTGACCAACATCCAGACCTCGTGGGTGAAGATGGGTCCGCAGGGTGCAGCCGCCTGCCTGCGGGCGGGGGCCAACGATCTCGGCGGCACTCTCATGAACGAGTCCATCACGCGCGCCGCCGGCGCCGCTTTCGGCGAAGAGCTCGACCCGCGAGGCATGCAGGCGCTGATCGCCGGCATCGGGCGCACGCCGCGGCAACGCTCGACGCTCTATGCCGACGTGCCGGAGGAACGCACGCGGGCCGGGCTCGCGGCGCGCCCGCTGGAGCCCGCCGTGGCAACGCGGCCGCGTCCCGCCGCCGCACGCGAGCATGCGGCGCCGTTGCGCTTCGGCCTAGGGCAGTGCGCCCCGCGCTGACGCTCACGGCAGTCCCGGGCATCGCCACGGTCGTTCCCGGCGACGATCTCGGCGCCCTGTTCGGCGACGCCCTCGAGGCGGCTGGTGTGCGCCTCGAGGACGGCGACGTGCTCGCCGTCAGTCAGAAGGTGGTGTCCAAGGCGGAGGGACGCTACGTCGCCCTCGACGGCATCGTGCCGAGCGCCGCGGCGCTCGCGCTGGCGGCGCGCGTCGGCAAGGATCCGCGACTGGTGACGGTGATCCTGTCGGAGTCGCGCGCGGTGCTGCGGCACCGTCCCGGGCTGATCATCACCGAGCATCGCCTCGGCTTCGTCATGGCCAACGCCGGCGTCGATCAGTCCAACGTCGAATGCGACGACGGGGCACCGCGTGTGCTGCTGCTGCCCGAGAACCCCGACGCCAGCAGCGCGCGGCTCAGGCACGCCCTCGAGCAGCGCTTCGGCGTGAGCCTCGGCGTCGTCATCGGCGACAGCGCGGGGCGCGCCTGGCGCAACGGCCTGGTGGCGATAGCCCTGGGCGCCGCCGGGCTGCCGTCGCTGCATGACCTGCGCGGGCGCGTCGATCGCAACGCTCGCCCGCTCGAGGTCACCCAGGTGGCGCTCGGCGACGAGATCGCGTGCGCCGCCGCGCTGCTCATGGGCGAGGCCGACGAGGGACTGCCGCTCGTGCTGGTGCGCGGGCTGTCCTGGCAGGCGCCGCCGATACCGGCATCGGCGCTGGTGCGTGCGCCGGCGCGGGATCTGTTCCGGTGAGCACGGCCACCCGCGTGGTGGCCATCTCGGGCGGCATCGGCGGCGCCAAACTCGCCCTCGGGTTGTATCGCACGCTGCCGCCGGACACCCTCACCGTGGTGTGCAATACCGGCGACGATTTCGAGCACCTCGGACTGCACGTGGCGCCCGACGTCGACACCGTGATGTACACGCTCGCCGGCATCGCCAATCCCGAGACCGGCTGGGGCCGCGCGCACGAGACCTGGACCTTCATGAGCGCCCTCGAGGCGCTGGGCGGCGAGACCTGGTTCCGTCTCGGCGACGGCGATCTCGCCACGCACGTCGAGCGCACCCGGCGGCTCGCAGCGGGGGAAAGCCTGAGCGCGATCACCGACGACCTCGGCCGTCGCCTGGGCGTGCGCGCGCGCCTGCTGCCGATGAGCGACGCCCCAGTGCGCACGCTGGTCGACAGCGACGCCGGCGTGCTGCCGCTGCAACGCTACTTCGTGGAGCGGCGCTGTGCGCCGCGGGTGCGCGGCCTGCGCTTCGCCGGCGCCGAGGCCGCACGTCCGGCACCGGGGCTGCTGCAGGCACTTGCCAGCGAAGCCCTCGAGGCGGTCGTCATCTGTCCTTCGAACCCGTTCATCAGCGTCGAGCCGGTGCTCGCCGTCGGCGGCGTGCGCGCGGCGCTCGCGCGCTCTCGCGCGCCGGTCGTGGCGGTGTCGCCCATCGTCGCCGGCGACGCGGTCAAGGGACCCACGGCGAAGATGATGCGCGAGCTGGGGCTCGCGGTGAGCCCCGTCACGGTGGCGGCGCGCTACGCCGGGCTGCTGCGCGGCTTCGTTCTCGACGCGGCCGACGCCGACGCGGCGCGCACCCTGAGCCTGCCGTGCCTGACGACGGCCACCCTCATGCGCAACGATACGGACCGAGAGCGTCTCGCCCGCGAGGTGGTGGCCTTCGCGCGCTCGCTGCGCGACACCGCGGCGGCTTCCTAGCCCGACACGGCCGGCGCGGGCGGACGCGTCAGCGCAGTGGCAGCGTCACGTCGACGAAGTGCTGCATGCTCGCGAGCGTCGCCTCGAGCGTGGCGCGCTGAAAGTTGAGCACCAGGTGACGCACGCCCATGTTCTCGAGAGCGCGGATATCGGCGGCCACCTCGTCGTCCGCGCCGGTCAGCAGCTGGCGCCGGCCCTCGTCGATCACGGCCGGCTTGCTCTCGTCGTACCAGTTTGCGAAGTAGGTGATGGTAATGCTCTGCGGGTCGCGCCCGTGGTCTTCGGCGAGCCGGCGCAGACGCTCCAGGCCGGCGGCGAAACGCGCCTCGGTGTTGAGGGGATGGTGCGGGTTGGTACCGATGGGATACCACGCGTCACCGAAACGCACCGTGCGACGCATGGCCGCCGGGCTCTCCCCGCCGACCCAGATGGGCGGGTGCGGCTTCTGTACCGGCTTGGGCAGAAAGCTGATGTCGGAGAAGCTCACGTACTCGCCCGCGAACACCGGGTCATCCTCCGTCCACAGCGTCTTGCACGCACGCAGGTACTCGTCGGTGACGCGGCCGCGGCGCTCGAAGGGGGGCGCACCGAGCGCCTCGAACTCCTCCTTCATCCAGCCGGCGCCGACGCCGAAGGTGACTCGCCCGGCGGAGAGGACGTCCAGCGTTGCCAGGATCTTCGCAGTCAGCACGGCGCCGCGGTGCGGCACCACGGCCACGGAACTGATGAGCCTCGACTGCGGGGCGATTCCGGCGAGAAAGGCGAGCAGCGTAAACTGATCGAAGCAGTCACCGGTCGCCGAACCGGGGAAGGCGCCGCTGGCGGCGTAGGGGTAGCGCGAGCCGATGGCGCGCGGCACCACGATGTGGTCGGGCACCGCGAGGTGGGCAAAGCCGAGCGCCTCGGCCCGCTGCGCCATCGCCTGGACGCACTCCCGGTCCGCCAGGGGGCCGCGTGACGGAATGGTCAGTCCGAAGTCCATAGCTGTTATCCTTTCTCGCCGATTCGGGGGGTGGGCCATGTTAACGGACGAGCAGCGTCGCTTTCTACACGACCAGCGCGTCGCCCGTCTCGCCACGGCGGACGCAAGCGGGCGTCCGCACGTCGTCCCCGTCTGCTTCGTCGTGGAGGGGAACAACCTCTACACCGGCGTCGACGAGAAGCCGAAGCAGGACCCACAGCGGGAGCTCAAGCGGATTGCCAACATCCGCGCGAATGCCGCCGTCGCCGTGGTCGTCGACCGCTACCAGGAGGACTGGCAGCGGCTCGGCTGGGTGATGCTGCGCGGGCGCGCGCAGGTGCTCGTGGCGGGCCGCGAGCACGAGCACGCACAGGCGCTGCTGCGGGCCCGCTACGCGCAGCTCGCTGCCATGAGCCTCGAGCGCCTGCCTGTGATCGCCCTGCGCATCGAGCGCACCAGTGCCTGGGGCGACCTCACGCCGACGACCTAGCCCGCACGCATCCTGTCGCAGCGCATGACGCCCGCCTATCTGCGCCGCCTCGTCGCGCGCGCGCCCTTCTTTTACGGCTGGGTCATCGTCGCCTGCGCCGTCTGCGCCACCTTCGCCCGCCAGGGCGCGGCGGTGGCGACGCTGTCGGTGTTCATCGCGCCCATGACCGCGGAGTTCGCCTGGTCGCGCACGGGGATCTCCGGCGCCGTTTCCCTGGGCAGCGTGCTCGGGGCGCTCGTCGCCCCGGCGCTCGGGCCGCTGGTGGACCGCCATGGCGCGCGCGCGGTGCTGACGGCGAGCGCGCTCATCGTCGCCGCCACCGCCTTCGCATTAGCGGACACACGCTCGCTACTCAGCTTCTACATCGCTTTCGGCATCGCGCGCATGGTCTTTGCCGCGCCCTTCGACATCGGCATCGCGGCCCCGGTCTCCAACTGGTTCCTGCGCGGGCGCGCGCGTGCCATGTCCTACGTGTCCCTCTCCATCGGCATCAGCCTGGCGGTGATGCCCGTCATGGCGCAGAGCGCAATCGACGCGCGGGGCTGGCGTACGGGCTGGGTCGCCGTCGCCCTGGCGGTGCTGATCGTCGGCGTGGTGCCGAACGCCCTGCTGATGGTGCGCCGGCCCGAAGACGTGGGGCTGCTGCCCGACGGCGACGCGCGTCGACGGGGCACGACACACGTGCCGGTGCACAAGCACGCCGTTCCCGAGCCGAGCTTCACGCGCACCCAGGCACTGCGAACGCCGGCCATGTGGCTGCTGCTGGCCTACACCGCGCTCATTTTTCCGGTGCAGGCGGGCATGAGCCTGCACCAGGCGCCGCACCTGGTGCAGCAGGGCATCTCGCCCGCCATCGCCGCCTCCGTCGTCGGCGTTTTTTCGCTCGCGGTGGCGCTCAGCAGCCTCGTCTTCGGCGTCATCGGCAGCCGCTGGCCGGTGCGCTTCGGGCTTGCCGCCGCCGCCGGCGGCGTCGCCGCCGGCGCGGTGGTCATGTATGCGGTCACCGGCGCCGCGCACGGCTACGTCGCCGCAACACTGTTCGGAACCGGCATCGGCGGCCTGCTGACGCTGCTCCCCGTCGCCTGGGCCGACTACTTCGGCCGCCGCAACTTCGGCGCCATACGCGGAATCACGCTGCCGGCGCAGGTGATGGGCCAGGCGCTCGGCCCGCTCCTCGCCGGCGCGCTCTACGATGTCACCGGGGCCTACCACGCCGCCCTGGGCGTTTTTGCCGCCCTCGCCGGCACCGCGGCCCTGGTCGCCTTGTTCGCGCGCCCGCCGGCGCCACCGGTGGCGTAGCCGCCCGCCGCACGACCGCGTCAGCGATCGGCGCTCTCGAGATATTCCCAGCGCGCGTAGGCCCGCTCGAGCTCCGCGCGCACGCGCTCGAGCTCGCGCAACGCGGCGGTGATGGCGTCCCTGCCCTGGGTATAGAAGGCGCCGTCGTTGACGCGGGCCTCCAGCTCGTGCTGCTCGCCCTCGAGGCGCTCGAGCAGCTCCGGCAGCACCTCGAGCTCGCGTTTCTCCTTGTAGCTCAGCTTGCGCGGGCGTTCGTTTGCCTTCGCAGGCGCGGCGGCCGGTCGGCTCCCGGCGCCGCAGGCCGCGGCCGAACCGCGAGCCGGCGGGCGCTGGCGCAGCCAGTCCTCGTAGCCGCCGACGTACTCGCCCACGTGTGCGCCCTCCTCGAAGGCGAGCACGCTCGTCACCACGTTGTCGAGGAAGGCGCGATCGTGGCTGACCAGCAGCAAGGTGCCGTCGTACTCGGCGAGCAGGTCTTCGAGCAGCTCCAGGGTGTCGATGTCCAGGTCGTTCGTGGGCTCGTCCAGCACGAGCACGTTCGCCGGCCGGGTGAAGATCTTGGCGAGCAGCAGGCGGTTGCGTTCACCGCCCGAGAGCGCCTTGACCGGGGAGTCGATGCGCTCGGGCGGGAAAAGGAAGCTCTTCAGGTAGCCGACGACGTGACGCGAGCGTCCGCGCACCGTGACCCGATCGCCGCCGCCGGCCACGTTCTCGCGCACCGTCTTCTGCGGGTCCAGCCGCCCTCTGTGCTGGTCGAAGTAAGCGATCTCGAGCCGCGTGCCGACGAGGATGCGCCCGGTGTCGGGCTTGAGCTCACCGAGCATGAGCCGCAGCAGCGTGCTCTTGCCGCAGCCGTTCGGTCCGATGATGCCGACGCGATCGCCGCGCAGCACGCGCGTCGTGAGGCCCTGGATGACAGGCCGCTCGTCGTAGCCGAAGCCGACGTCGTTGAGATCCACCACCACCTTGCCCGACGCGGCGCCGTCGTCCACGTCGAGCTTGGCCTGTCCCTGCCGCTCGATGCGCCGCGCCCGCTCCCGGCGCATGTCCTGCAGCGCCCGCACCCGGCCCTCGTTGCGGGTGCGGCGGGCCTTGATGCCCTGCCGTATCCATGCCTCCTCCTGCGCCAGCTTCCTGTCGAAACGCGCAGCGGCCCGCTCCTCGGCTTCCTGCAGCGCTTCCTTGCGGCGCAGATAGTGCGCGAAGTCGCCCGCAAAGCTGCGCAGCGCACCGCGGTCGAGCTCGACGATGCGGGTCGCCAGATGGCTGAGCAGCGTGCGGTCGTGGGTTACGAACACCACCGCTCCGATGAAACCGAGCAGGAACTCCTCGAGCCAGGTGATGGCCGCGATGTCCATGTGGTTGGTGGGCTCGTCGAGCAGCAGCACGTCCGGCCCGCTCACCAGCGCCTGCGCCAGCATCACCCGGCGCCGGATGCCGCCGGAGCAACGAGCCATGGGTGCGTCCGCCGGCAGCGACAGGCGGCTCAGCACGGTCTCGACCCTCTGCTCGATGCCAAAGCCGCCGGCGACGTCGATGCGCTGCTGCAGCTCGGCAAGGCGCGCGAGCGCGGCATCGCCGGCGTGCGCCGCTTGCTGCGCCGCGTCGTGATACGCGTGCAGCAGCTCGCCGAGATGGCCCAGCCCCGCCGCCACGACCTGATAGACGGTGCCGGGAGCGTCGGCGGGCACTTCCTGCTCGAGATGGGATACCCGCAGCGTGTCGCGGCGCCACACCTCGCCCTCGTCCGGCTCCACGAGGCCGCTGATGACCCGCAGCAGCGTGGACTTTCCCGCGCCGTTGCGGCCCACGAGACAGATGCGCTCACCGGCGTCGATCTGCAGCGCGACGCCCTCGAGCAGGGGAGCGTGCCCGTAGGCGAGACAAACGTCCTTCAACGTCAGCAGCGCCATATCAGGCGACGCCTCGCGGGGGTGGTTGCAACACGGAGAACATGGCGGCGGCGGTGAGCAGAAACGGCAACATCGCCGGTCAATATACCGCATCGCTCACGCCGCACGGGACGCGCGGCGGTCCTTTGCCGGGCGAGCCATCCCGGTTGTTTGCGCCGGGCGATGTGGGCACAATGAGCGTCCGCCCTGGGCTGCCCAGCCGCGGTTGTTTGGCATCCGCCCCGACCTGTGAACGCGATGCGGGCAAGGGCGAACGCCCCAGTCGCTGCAAACCCAGGACACCACCACAAGAAAAGCGGGGGAGACGAGCATGATACCGCCTTCGTTCGAGTACCACGCCCCGAGCGCACTGCAAGACGCCCTCGGCCTGTTGCGGCAGCACGGCGACGGCGCGCGCGTGCTGGCCGGCGGCCACAGCCTGCTGCCGATGATGAAGCTGCGTTTCGCCGAGCCGGAGCATCTCATCGACCTCAACCGGATCGACGCGCTCAGGGGCGTGCGCGACGAGGGCAGCCACGTCGTCATCGGCGCCATGGCCACCGAGAACGAGCTCATCGCCTCCGAGCTGCTGCAGCGCAAGTGTCCGCTGATACCGGAAGCCGCGCGGCAGATCGCCGATCCCCAGGTGCGCAACTGTGGCACCGTCGGCGGCGACATCGCCCACGGCGATCCCGCCAACGATCACCCGGCCATCATGCTGACGCTGGGAGCGGACTTCGTGCTGGCGCAGGCCAACGGCGAGCGCACCGTGGCCGCCGACGGATTCTTCGTCGACACCTTTGCCTCGGAGCTCGAGCCCGGAGAGATACTGAAGGAGATCCGCGTTCCCGTGGCGGTTGCCGGCAGCGGCTGGGCCTACTGCAAGCTCAAGCGCAAGACCGGCGACTACGCGACGGCGGCGGCGGCTGTGCAGCTGACCCTCGACGGAGGCAGCTGCTCGCAGTTCAGCCTCGGGCTGACCAACGTCGCGCCGACGGCGCTGCTGGTGCGCGACGCGTCGGCGGCGGTGCTCGGCCGTGCGATCGATGATGCGCTGATCGAGCAGATCGCCGAGATGGCGATGGCGGCCTGCGATCCGGCAGAGGATCTGCGCGGCAGCGTCGAGTACAAGAGACACATGGCCGGCGAGATGACGCGACGCGCCATCCGTGTGGCCGTCGAGCGAGCCGGAGGAGCCTGACATGGCAAAGCGACACGTCAGTTTCAGCGTCAACGGGCAGGCCGTCGAGGTTCTGGTCGAGCCGCGTGAGCTGCTGATTCACACCCTGCGCGAGCAGCTCGGCCTCACCGGCAGCCACATCGGCTGCGAGACCAGCCACTGCGGCGCCTGCACCGTCGACCTGAACGGCAGGTCGGTCAAGTCCTGCACGGTGCTCGCGGTGCAGGCCGAGGGCGGCGAGGTGCTCACCGTCGAGGGCCTGGCCGCGAGCGGCGAGCTGCACCCGGTGCAGGAAGGCTTCATGGAGAAGCACGGGCTGCAGTGCGGCTTCTGCACGCCGGGCATGCTCATGCGCGCCTACCGATTCCTGCAGCAGAATCCGCATCCGTCCGAGCAGGAGATTCGTGAGGGGATGTCCGGCAACCTCTGCCGCTGCACCGGTTATCAGAACATCGTCAAGGCAATCCAGTATGCCGCCGAGAAAGCATCGACGCCCGAGGAGGTCGCGTAATGGCTGCTCCCGCTGAAAAGATCACCGCCGATGCCCTCAAGGGTGTCGGCACGTCGCGCAAGCGCAAGGAGGATCCGCGCTTCATCCAGGGAAAGGGTCACTACGTCGACGATATCAAGCTTCCCGGGATGCTGTTCGCCGACGTCGTGCGCAGCCCCTTCGCCCATGCGCGCATCAAGTCCATCGACACCGCGGCCGCCAAGGCCCTGCCGGGCGTCCACGCCGTGCTCACCGCCGAGGACCTCAAGCCGCTGAAGCTGCACTGGATGCCGACCCTCGCGGGCGATGTCCAGGCGGTACTGGCCGACGAGAAGGTCTGCTTTCAGGAGCAGGAGATCGCCGTGGTGGTTGCCGACAACCGCTACATCGCCGCCGACGCCGCCGAGCTGGTCGAGGTCGAGTACGAGGAGCTGCCGGCGCTGGTCGACGCGCGCAAGGCCATGGAGCCGCAGGCGCCCGTCATCCGCGAGGACCTGGTGGGCAAGATGGAGGGCGCCCATGGCAAGCGCCTGCACGACAACCACATCTTCACCTGGGAGTCGGGCGACAAGGAAGCGACGGACCGGGCCTTCGAGCAGGCGCAGGTGACCGTCGAGGAGTCGATGTACTACCCGCGGGTGCATCCCTGCCCGCTCGAGACCTGCGGCTGCGTCGCATCGTTCGACAAGGTCAACGGCCAGCTCACCGTGTACATGACCTCGCAGGCGCCGCACGTGGTGCGCACCGTGGTCTCGATGCTCTCAGGCATCGCCGAGAGCAAGGTGCGCATCGTCTCGCCGGACATCGGCGGCGGCTTCGGCAACAAGGTCGGCGTGTACCCCGGTTATGTCACTGCCATCGTCGCCTCCATCGTCCTCGGGCGGCCGGTGAAGTGGATCGAGGACCGCATCGAGAACCTCTCCTCCACCGCCTTGGCCCGCGACTACCACATGAAGGGCGAGCTCGCCGCCGACCGTGACGGCCGCATCAAAGCGCTGCGCGTCAACGTCATCGCGGATCACGGCGCCTTCGATGCCTGCGCCAACGCGAGCAAGTTCCCGGCCGGGCTGTTCAACATCTGCACGGGCTCCTACGACATCCCGGTCGCCCACGCGCGCGTCGACGGCGTCTACACCAACAAGGCGCCCGGCGGCGTGGCCTACCGCTGCTCGTTCCGGGTCACCGAGGCCGTCTACGTCATCGAGCGCATGATCGACGTGCTGGCGCAGAAGCTCGGCATGGACAAAGCCGAGATCCGCTACAAGAACTTCATCGCGCCGGAGCAGTTCCCGTACGGCTCGGCATTCGGCTGGCAGTACGACAGCGGCGACTACCCGGCCGCGCTCAGGAAAGTGCTCGAGGCCGTGGACTACGAGGCCCTGCGCAAGGAGCAGGCCGACAAGCGCGCCCGCGGCGAGCTCATGGGCATCGGCATCTGCACCTTCACCGAGGTCGTGGGCGCCGGCCCCACGAAGGTCTGCGACATCCTCGGCATCGGCATGTTCGACAGCGCCGAAATCCGCGTCCACCCGACCGGCAGCGCCATCGCCCGCATGGGCACCATCACCCAGGGACAGGGTCACCAGACCACCTATGCGCAGATCATCGCCAGCGAGCTCGGCATCCCGTCCGACGACATCCAGATCGAGGAAGGCGACACGGACACGGCACCCTACGGTCTTGGCACTTACGGCTCGCGCTCCACGCCCGTCGGCGCGGCGGCGACCGCGCTCGCGGCGCGCAAGATCC
>JABAHS010016536.1_pt1 | contig 56562 bp, 53 predicted proteins | sample 7062111 | NCBI WGS metagenome assembly JABAHS01 (sample SAMN14534600, study PRJNA622989) | marine sediment metagenome | biome: marine biome [ENVO:00000428]; feature: marine pelagic biome [ENVO:01000023]; material: deep marine sediment [ENVO:00002113]; isolation source: pool of 4 deep marine... | reverse complement strand
CATCAGCCTTGCCCCCATCCTTCGATCGCCTGCATCGATCGACACCTCAGCGTCGCGGATCGCGCGATCGCCACCGGGCGTCGTCCGTCAAACCCTTGCGGTCGCTGGGAGACTGCATGATTCGGTGGTGCCGGTCAATCGACGGCGCCTCGACCCCGATTCGCGTCCGATCGACACGCGCGGGGAGCTGGCGTTAACCTAACGCTGTGGTCATGGAGAAAGACATGCGACGAGGCGCAGCACAGAAGCATCGGTGGGATCGGCGGGCGTTCCTTCGCTCAACGGCCCTGACGGGCGCCGTCGCCGGCGTACCGTTTGCCCGCGGCATCGCAGCCCAACCGCAGCAGCCAAGCCGCGTGCGCCGCTACGCGAGCCTGGGCCGCACCGGGTTGGAGATATCCGACGTTTCCTTTGGAGCAAGCCGCCTGCGCCGCGGTCAGGGCGATCTGGTCCGCCACGCCATCGACCGCGGCGTTAACTACTTCGACACTGCCGACAGCTACACAGGCGGACAATCGGAAGCCGTCATCGGCGAAGCTTTGCACGGCATCCGGGACCGGCACTACATCGCCACCAAGACCATGGCTGGTGCCGGCGACTCCGCTGCCGAGATCATGCGCGCCCTGGACGGCAGCCTGAAACGTCTGAAGACCGACTACGTCGACGTCTATTTCAATCACGCCGTCAACGATGTTCGGCGCCTGCGGAACTCCGGGTGGTTCGAGTTCGCAGAGCGTGCCAAAGCCCAGGGAAAGATCCGCTACACCGGCATTTCCGGGCACGGAGGGAAGCTCAACGAGTGCGTGCGATATGCTCTGGAGAACGATCTGGTGGACGTTCTGCTCGTTGCTTACAACTTCGGCCAGGACCCAGCGTTCTATGAAGGCTTGACCCGATCGTGGGATCTGGTTGCTACCCAGCCCGATCTACCGGTAACGCTCACCGAGGCGAGGGAAAAGGGCGTCGGGGTCATCGCCATGAAAACCCTCGTAGGAGCCAGGCTCAACGACATGCGCCCCTACGAGCGAGACGGCGCGACCTTCGCCCAGGCGGCCTTCCGCTGGACTCTGGGCAATCCCGACGTGGACGGTCTCATCATCAGCATGACGTCGGCGGAACGCATCGACGAGTTCCTGGTCGCGTCAGGAGCTCGAGGGGTGGGGAGCGAGGAGCTCGCCCTTCTGCGGCGCTACGCCCAGCTCAACAGCCTCACCTATTGCCGGCAAGCATGCAGCGCCTGCGAAAGTGCATGTCCCTATGAAGTGCCAATCCCCGATGTGCTCCGTACCCGAATGTATGCGACCGACTACCAGGATTTGGATTTTGCCCGACGCGAGTACGCGGCTCTCGACACGAACGCCAGTGCCTGTCTGTCCTGCTCTGGCGAGCCCTGCGCCAGAGCATGCGCCTATGGTCTGGACATCAGTTCCCTGTGCGCGCCGACCCACCGCATGCTGGCCTGAAGGAGATGCGGACCCTCTACTACGACTGCTTCAGCGGCATCAGCGGAGACATGCACATCGGTGCGATGCTAGATGCCGGCGTCCCCGGCGACTACCTGGCAACCCAGCTGGAGAAACTCTGCCTGGCCGACGAGTTTCGACTGCAAATCGAACCCGCTAAGAAGATGGGCATCGCCGGAACCAAGGCCACCGTGGTCATCGATCCAGCTGCCCCTCAGCCCCCCGCACGGCACTTAGCCGATATTCGCTCGATCATCGAGGAAGCCGGCTACGAAGCGCCGGTCACCCTCACCGCCATCAATATTTTCCAGCGAATCGCGGACGCGGAGGCTTCAGTTCACGGCACGACGCCTGACAAGGTGCACTTCCACGAGGTGGGGGCAACCGACTCCATCGTCGACATCGTCGCCGCCGCCCTGTGCATCGACTACCTTGCCGTTGATCGGGTGATGTGCGGGCCCATCGAGGTGGGCGGCGGTGTCGTTCGTTGTGCGCATGGCGTCATGCCCGTGCCCGCGCCGGCGACCGCGCTGCTCCTCGAAGGTCTACCGTGCCACTTCGGGCGAGTCGACGGAGAGGCCACGACCCCGACCGGCGCCGCCATCCTCAAGGAGATCGTCCACGACTTTGTGCCCCCCGGGAATTTTCGGGTTGCCAAGCTGGGTTACGGCATCGGGCAGAAGGACTTCGCCGTCCCCAACGTGCTGCGAGTCATGATCGGAGACGAGGACGTCCCGGGAGCAGTCGAGCCCTACGAGGTCGAGACCAACCTGGAGGTGGAATGCAACATTGATGACATGAGCGCCGAGGCCTTCCAGCCGCTCGTCGCCAGCCTGCTGAAAGCCGGCGCGAAGGACGTGTTTCTCACCCCCGTGATCATGAAGAAGTCGCGCCCCGGCACCAAAGTTACGGTGCTGGTCGGGCCCGAGAGGGTCGACAACATCCTGGCAACCCTCTTCCGCGGTTCCACCACCATCGGCGCCCGCGTTCACCGCGTGGAGAAGCGGATGCTCCCACGGGAAGCCAAACGGGTGACGACGTCCCTGGGCGATGTGCACGTCAAGATCGTCACGCGCCCGGACGGCCATCAGACCTGGAAAGCCGAGCACGACGACCTCGTTGCCTTGGCGGAGCGTCACGCCATGAGCTATCTCGACGTCAGCCAGGTGATCGACCTCGAGCTCCGCCAGAGAGGCATCGACTCATGAGCACCCAGCAGGACGAGCTTGCCGCTCTGCTCGATGCCTATCGCGAAGGCACGCTCGAACGCGATGCGGCGTTGTCGGGAATTCGCGCGGCATTCTTTCAGGACCTGCAACACAGCACCATTGACCACGATCGGCGCCGCAGAACGGGCGCAGCAGAGGTCATTTACGGCCAGCACAAGACGCCGCAGCAGATCGCCGACACCTTCGCCGCCCTGGCCGAGACGGGCGGCAACGTTCTCGCGACCCGGGTGAGCCCCGAGGCCTACGAGCTCGTCGAGTCCCGCGTAGCACGCGCCGCCTACCACCGCGACGCGGAGCTCGTGATGCTGAAACAGAACGCTCCCGACCCGGCGCCCACCCAGATTGCCGTCGTCACCGCCGGCACGTCCGACTACCGGGTGGCAGAGGAAGCGGCACTGACCGCCGAGTTCTACGACAGCCCGGTGATCCGCGTCAGCGACGTCGGGGTCGCCGGCCTGCACCGGCTGCTCAGCCGCATCGACACCATCCGCACCGCGCGGGTGGTCGTGGTGGTGGCCGGGATGGAGGGAGCCCTACCCAGCGTGATCGGCGGGCTGGTGGACAAACCGGTCATCGCGGTTCCGACCAGTGTCGGCTACGGTGCCGCGTTCGATGGCGTGGCCGCCCTGCTCGGAATGCTGACAAGCTGTGCTTCAGGCGTCGGCGTCGTTAACATCGACAACGGGTTCGGCGCGGGTTTCCTGGCCAACATGATCAATCGCCTTTGAGAGACGTCACGTGAACGAGAAGCTGGCCGCGAAGTACGAGGAGCTGAAGCGCTGCATCGCGCAGTTCGACAGCGCGATCGTCGCGTTCTCAGGGGGCGTCGACAGCTCGCTCGTCGCCTACGTGGCCGCCGAGGTGCTCGGGCCGAAAGCGCTGGCGGTCACCTCCGGTTCCAAGAGCCTCAAGCGCAGCGATCTTCGTCTGGCCGTCGAGCTGGCCGAGAAGTGGGGCATGCAGCATCGCATCATCGTGACCGACGAGCTGAGCAAAGCGGACTATCGAGCCAATCCCGTCGACCGATGCTTTCACTGCAAAACGTCGCTGTACACCGCGCTGACGGCCATTGCCCGGGGAGAGGGCTACGCCATGATCTTCAGCGGCACAAACTGCGACGACCTCGGCGATCACCGCCCTGGCCTGAAGGCGGCGGCCGACCACGGCGTGACTGCTCCGCTGGTCGAATCCGGATTTGCAAAGGCCGACATCCGGGCGCTGGCCGACGAGCTGGGATTGGAGAACGCTCAGAAGCCACAGTCCGCGTGCCTCTCCAGCCGCTTTCCGTACGGAACGGCAATCGATGAGGCCCGGTTGGGGCAGGTCGAGCAGGCCGAGGAGGTGCTGGCGACGTTCGGGTTTACCCAATTCCGGATCCGGCATCACGGGGACGTGGCGAGACTCGAGCTGCTGCCCGAGGAGATCCCGGCCGCGTTGGATAGTGCAGATGCTATCGAAACAGCCATCCGCGCCTGCGGATACCGCTTCGTCGCGATAGATCTGCGCGGATTTCGGTCCGGGTCTCTGAACGAGGGCGTGGTACAGGTGGTGAACCTGCCCGACTGAACCCAGCTGCTCGTTGCACGGCGCGCGACGATTGAGCCATGATGGCGGCCACTCGAGCAAGCAGCGAGCCGACATGATCGAGAAAATCCCTTTCGGCCGAACGGGCCACGAAAGCACCAGGACCATATTCGGTGCGGCCGCTCTCGGAAGCATGAGCCCGGAGCGCGCCGAGGGCGTCCTCGCCACGCTGCTGGACCATGGCGTCAACCACATCGACACGGCGGCAAGCTACGGGGACTCGGAGCTGCGGCTGGCGCCCTGGCTTGCAGCCCATCGGGCAAGCTTTTTTCTGGCCACGAAGACCGGCGAGCGAACCGGGCCCGCCGCCCGAGAACAGCTTGAGAGGTCGCTGGAGCGATTGAACGTCGACCAGGTTGATCTCATTCAGATGCACAATCTGGTCGACGAGCGGGAGTGGGAAACCGCAATGGGGCCGGGCGGCGCCCTGGAGGCGCTGATCGAGGCCCGAGCCGAAGGCCTGGTTCGGTTCATCGGCGTCACCGGTCACGGCACGCGCGTCGCCGCGATGCACCTGAAAAGCCTCGAGCAGTTCGACTTCGACTCCGTGCTTCTGCCTTACAACTTCACGATGATGCAGCAAGCCGAATACGCGGCGGACGTCGAAGCGCTGCTCGAGGCGTGCTTTGCACGCAACGTTGCGGTGCAGACCATCAAGTCGGTGGCGCGGCGACGGTGGACGGACACCGACGCCGACAAGCGATTCAGCTGGTACATGCCACTGCGCGACCGGGAAAGCCTCCAACGCGCCGTCCACTTCGTCCTCTCCCGTCCCGGCCTCTTCCTGAATACTTCCAGCGACGCGACGATATTGCCGGTGATCCTCGAGGCCGCGAGCCTGCCGGCCGGCGCGCCCGATACGAATGCCATGCGCTCAGACGTGGAGTCGCTCGGGATGGAACCGCTGTTCGTCCGCGGCGTATCGGACACCATCTGACACGACGATCTATGGGCCACAACATCGCCATCGTCGGCTCCGGCATATGCGGAATGTGCACGGCCATGACCCTTGCAGGCCAGGGGCATGAGATCACGGTGTTCGAGAAGGACGGCTCTCCCCCGGAAGGAAGCGCGGACGACGCGTTTTTCAGCTGGGATCGGCGCGGCGCCGCGCAATTCCGGCATCCGCATGCCTTTCTCGGCTTGATGTGCAACCTTATAGAGGAGCGCTACCCCGAGCTTCTCGATGCCTTCTACGCAGCCGGCGCGAGACGGGTCAACCTGCAGGAGATGCTCCCGAGGGAGCTGCGTGAGAGTTACCGCCCTGCACCCGGCGACGAGAAACTGTGGGTCCTGCTCTGCCGCCGAGCGACCATCGAGACCGTGATTCGCCAGTACGTCGCCGGATTGCCGGGCATCAGGATCGTGAACCCCTGCCAGGTAACCGACCTCATCGCCGAGCAGGACGAAGACACGCTGCGCGTGCTGGGGCTCATGGTTCAACGCGAGGACGAGGCAGAGCCTTCCCCTTTCCGTGCCGAGATGATCATTGACGCCAGCGGCAGGAGAACGCGCTTTCCAAGATGGTTCGCCCAAAGGGGCTGCCAGGTACCGGAAGAGAAACATGACGCAGAGATCGTCTACTACACGCGGCACTACCGCTTGAAGGAGGGGCAGTCCGAGCCGCCACGCGGAGAACGTTCCGGTGCGGGCGATCTGGGCTACCTGAAGTTCGGCGTCTTCCCCGGGGACAACGGCCATTTCGCCATCATTCTGTGCGTGCCTACTCGTGAGACCGCCATCAAGAAAGCCGTCCGCTGCGGGAAGATGTTCGACGAGATCTGCCTGAGCATCCCCGGCCTGGAACCCTGGCTGGCCAACGGCCGCGCAGAGGCCACTACGGAGCCTTTCGGCATCGGCGACATCAATGCCGTGTGGCGCCGCTACGTTTGTGATGGGCGGCCGCTGGCACGCAATTTTTTCGCCGTCGGCGATGCGGCCATACGCACCAACCCCTTGTACGGACGCGGATGCAGCACCGGGCTGCTGCACGCCAGCATACTCACGGACGTGCTGGCAGAGGAGTCCGACCCGGTCGAGCGGTCGCTCCTTTTTCACCAGCGCACCGAAGAGCAACTTCGCCCCATCTACAAAGCCAGTCTCGGCGAGGACCGCCGCGGCATCAAACGCGCAACCGCAACCATGGCCGGCGGGCTGCTGGAACCACCAAAGACGTTGCGGCGCTGGTTCGCGCTGGCTTTCGGCGACGCCCTGACGGCGGCTTCGCGGGAGCAGGCTCACGTGCTGCGAGGCGTGTTGCGCTCATTCCATCTGCTTGAAAAGCCGGGGGAATTTTTGAACGACTGGCGCATCAGGCGCACCGTGATGCGCTATATGTTTCGCGGCCGAAACCGCAACGCGGCCATGCGTCTGCAGCCGGGGCCGGAGCGCGTCGAGCTGCACGAACTGCTTGGCCTGCAAGCTCCCGGGCCCGCTTCCGAACCTGCGCCGTAAACACTGTACAATTCGGCCACAGTCTATGCGCATCGGGAGCCCGCAAGGGGGGCATTCATGAGCACCAACGCCTGGCAAGTCTTTCATGTCGATGATCTGAAATCGAAGCTCAAAGGCGACGCGGTGGAGTACAGCGAGTTTCTGCGGGTGCCCTCGGTCTCCTGTGGCTTGTATCACCTCACCGCCGGATCGCGAGACATGCAGACACCGCACGACGAGGACGAGATGTATTTCGTTCTGGAAGGCAGGGCTCAGCTCAAAATCGGCGACGAGACCCACGAGGTGCGGCCGGGATCCGTGCTGTACGTGCAGGCCACGGAGGCCCACTCGTTCTTCGAGATCGCGGAGGACATGACGCTTCTCGTCTTTTTCCCCTCGACGATCTGAGCCTTTCGACCTTCAGATGACCGAGAAGTAGGCCTCGAGCTGATCGAGGAAGAGCGGCCAGCTCGCCTGATGTGAGTCTCTAGCGCCGCCATCCGGATAGCCGTCGACCACGATGTCGATCCGGGTACCGCCACCGAGGTCGGTAAACCTGACGGTGGTCCGCGTGCTGAAACGCTCCTCGCCGTCGACTTCGAACACCGACGTGTACGCGAGCGCTTCCGGGGGGTCGACGGTCTCGAAACGACCGCGCTGCCCGAACGCACGCCCGTCCAAACCGGTCCACGTCAGCAGGTAAGCGCCACCCTCGCCGGCATCGACCTCAGCATGCCTTTCGAAATCGGCGCCTGGCGAGTACCAGTTTTCCAGGTGCTCCGCGTAAGTCCAGACGTCGAAGACCAGCTCCCGTGGCACGAAGAGCTCCCGGCTCACGACCAGCGAGCAGCTCATGTCCACTTCACCAGCCGCGTCGTCGTCCTCGATCACCAGCAATCCTTGGCAAGGTTTTGAAATCGATGGCTGCGCGCTCCCGACACCGACGTGTCAATGAGGATGAAGGATCACGGGCAGATCGAGGTAGCCTTTGACGAACGATGACTTGACCCTCACCGGCTCGCCGACTAGCTCGATGGTGTGGAAGCGACGCAGAATCTCTTCCCAGAGAACGCGCAGCTGCATCTCCGCGACGCGATTGCCCATGCACCGATGTATGCCGAAGCCGAACGCGATGTGCTTGCGCGCATTGGCTCGATCGATGATGAAGGCGTCCGGGTCTTCGAACATGTCCGGATCGCGGTTTCCCGAGACATACCACATGGCCACCTTGTCCCCTGCCTTTATCCGCTGCCCACCCAAATCGGTGTCCTCGAGGGCCACGCGGCGCATGTAGGCAAGCGGCGTCTGCCAGCGAATGATCTCCGAGCACATGTTGGGAATCAGGCTCTGATCTTCGCGGAGCTTCTGATACTGATCGGGATTCTGATTCAGGGCCAGCACGCCCCCGCTGATGGAATTCCGGGTGGTGTCGTTGCCGCCCACGATCAGCAGGATCAGGTTGCCGAGATACTCCATCGGCTCCATGTTCTTCGTGGACTCTCCGTGGGCGAGCATGGAGACCAGGTCGTTGCCGGGCGGGCGGTCGACCCGCTCGTTCCACAATCGCGTGAAATACTCCAGGCACTCGAGCAACTCCGCCTGGCGCGCTTCATCGGAGTCCACCAGCACTCCGATCGGCGCCGTGGCGACATCGGACCAGCGGGTCAGCTTGCGTCGATCTTCGAAGGGAAAATCGAACAGCGTGGCCAGCATTTGGGTGGTCAGCTCGATGGACACCAGATCCACCCAGTTGAACGCTTCGCCCACCGGAAGGGAATCGAGAATCGTGCAGACGCGCTGACGGATGGTCGGCTCCAGTGCAGCCAGGTTGCGCGGTCCTGCCACCCCGGCCACTTCTTTTCTCTGGCGATCGTGCTTCGGGGGATCCATGGCAATGAACATGGGCAGCGGAAAGTCTTCGTCCTGGTCGTCCAGCACGATCGTCGGCTCAGAGGAGTAAATCTCGTAATTGGTATCGACGTGTTTGATGTCCGCATACTTCGTCACGGACCAGTACGGACCGAAGATGCTGTCCCTGCAGTAGTGCACCGGGGCATCGCGACGCAGCCGCTCGAAGTAAGCCCAGTGGCGGTCGTTCTCGAAGAGTTCGGCCTGGGCGGGATTGATCTCCTCGAGCGGGAGCTGCCAGGGGTCCTGCTCGAGAACGTCCGGATTTTCGTAGATTGCTTCGCTCATGGGTGGTCATTCTACATCTGGAATTCGGGTACCCGGACCACCAGCCCTTCGAGCTCGTCACGAACCGGAATCTGACAGGACAGTCTGGAATTGGGCTCGCGCTCGGGGTTGAGATCGAGCATCTCTTCCTCACGATCTCCCGGGGTGCCGACGACGTCCATCCAGCTCTCGTCGACATAGACGTGGCACGTGGCGCAGGAGCACTCGCCCCCGCAGTCCGCGTCGATGCCGGGGACGAGATTGTCGATGGCAGCGTTCATGACAGACGCGCCGTTCGTCGCGTCCACGGCATGCGCGACGCCGTCGTGGGTGATGAAGGTGATTTTGGGCATAGGACTCCCTCTAGATGCTCCGGATCAAAAAACCGCAACGATAGCTAGAATCCCGTCTGGATAACAGTCTCGGTTTCCCCTTAGTGGGACGCCAGGCCGTACCTGCGACGGAAAAGATTGCGCGGAAGCTGCAAGTCCCGGACTGAAGCCGAATGACGGTGCCCGTCGACCCGACGGCGTCCTCCTCACGACCAGGGCTGAACGAGCACCTTGCCCTGGCTTTCCGGACTGCCGAGATCATCGAAGGCTCGAGGCAGGTCCTCAAGCCCGATCCGGTGGGTGATCATTGCCGCTACGTCCAGGCTGCCGTCAGCGATCCGCTTCAAGGCATCCGAGAACTCTTCGACGCTGTACCCAAGAACGTACTGAACGTTCAATTCCTTGTTGATCGCGATCAGCGGCCGGCTGACGTCCTGTTGCAGGCACACGCCTACCACGATGATCCTGGCATTCCGCGGGGCATCCAGGAATATCTGCCCGATCAATCCCGGCACGCCGACGCACTCGAAGATCACCAGCTCCTCGGCGGACGACACCTCACGGGCGGCGTACGGCGAAGCCAAGGCGGGGTCCACCACCACGTCCGCCCCGAGCCGCTCGGCCAGCGCTCGCCGTCCCGGTGAGAGCTCGGCGACCACCACCGGCCCGATGCCCCTCTGCTTGAGGTTTGCGATCACCGCAAGACCCACGGGCCCAGCGCCGATGACGAGCACCGCCTCCCGATCGAGCCGTGCTTTGTTGACGGCGTGGAGACCTACCGCCACGGGTTCCGTCAACGCCGCAAGGTCCCAGGAAAGACCCGAGGGAACGGGATCCATCAGCCGCTCGTTCAGCAGAAAATACTCGGCGAACCCACCGGGCGCGTCCTCCGAGTAGCCGATGGGCTCGAACCCTTTGCCACGCGGGAGCGCGGGAACCGCGCAGACCAGGCTGCCGATTGGAAGGGAGCGCCGGGTGCCGGGCCCGTACTCGACGATTTCCGCGCAGAACTCGTGGCCGAGCACGACCGGGTTCATGGTCGTCAACCGGAAGGCCCCGCCGGCTTCGCGACTGGTCGCGACGAACTCTTCGGTGTGACGATAGGCGTGCAGGTCCGATCCGCAGATGCCGCATCCTGTCGACTTGACCAGCACCTCGCCGGATCTGGGTTCAGGGTCGGCAACGGTATCCACCCAGATCCGACCATTCTCCATGAGTGCAGCCTTCACGGCGTCAGGACTTACCCGTCAGGCCCCCTTTCCGATCAGCTCGTACTCGATGTGCAGCTCCGGCAGGTTGCGCAGAATGAAGCTGGCTTCCGCCTCCGGGGGCGGGAACTCGGAGGCGAGGCGAATTTCGTCCATGTGCTTCAATAGCGCAGGGAAACCCAGGTTCAGCTCCTGGCGAGCCAGCGGAGCGCCGATGCAGTGATGGACCCCGGACCCGAATGCCAGCTGCATTCCCGCCTTTTTGCGGTGCAGATCGAGCTGGTCCGGATCATGAAACTGACGGCCATCCCTGTTCGCCGAGCCGTAGCGGATCATGATCAGCTTCCCGGCCTCAAGCTCCACGCCCCCGAGCTCCGTATCTTTCGTGACCAGTCGCGGTAAGCCCTGGACGGGAGCTTCGAGTCGAAGGGCTTCCTCGACGAACGTGCGGGTGAGCGACGGATCGGCGCGCAGCGCCCGCTGGGCCTCGGGATTGCGGCACAGTAACAGCATGCCCCAGCCGAACGTGCTGGTCGTGGTCTCATGGCCCGCAACTAGAAACTGATTGAGGATGCTCAGGCACTCGCCGTGGGTGAGGTAACGACCCTCTTCCTTGAGCTTGCTATTGGCCAGGATGCTGATCATGTCCTCGCGCGGATCACTCCGCCGGTCCTCGATGATCCGGACCAGCAGTTTCTGCAGATCCACCGCCAGCTGAGCCCGGCGCACCATCTCCTCCGGGGTGATGGGGCTCAGCCGGAGCCCGGCGGCAGCTGCAGTGGCGGCGTCGTCGAAGAACGGGCGATCTTCCTCGGGAATGCCCAGCCGGTCGGCGATGATCCTCAGGGGGACGGGAAACGCGAACGCCTCCATGAAGTCCACGGCACCCCGATCGAGAAACGATTCCAAGGTCTCGTCGATGACGGCCTGAACGGCGTCCTCGGCCTTGCGTATCTGGCTGACCGTGAACAGCTGGGAGACGAGAGACCGATACTTCGTGTGTTCCGGCTCGTCCAGCGTGAGCATGGTGGGCGGGATCTCGATCATCTCGTCGTTGAGCCGAATAAGCTCAGCCTGCACCTCGGGCGGAGCTGACGAGAACAACAGTTCCCGGGAGCGGTTCATAAACGAGTCGAATTTGCTCGAGTAGGTATCCGTGTCCTTTATAACCTCGCGGACGAGGTCGTAACGCGTCACCACGTGCATGTCGAATCCGGGCACGTAGAAGACGGGGGCGTTATCTCGAAGGCGGGCGTAAGCCTCCCACGGGTCTTTCAGAGTTTCTACGTCGAACAGCTGGATGTCCGAGACATCTGCCGACTGCGGATTGCTGGCCATGGGCACACTCCCCGGTATTCGGTCGATGACTGCGAATTCTACGTCGACTGCCCGTCGGTTACGAATGCCTGCGGATGCACCGCCCGGAGCTCCCGGCTACCATCGGGACCGGGAAATCGGAATTGGCGAGGGAAGGAGGAAATCGAGATGACTGATCCGTTGACCGAGCTGGCGCGCAGCCAGCCAGACAAGCTGGCCCTGGTCGACGACCGTCCCGACGGGACGCTGGCCAGCTGGACGTATCAGGAGTTGGAAGCGCAGACCAACGCGCTCGCGAGGGTATTTCGTGACGCCGGCGCAAAGGCTGGCAACCGGATCATCTGGTGTGGGCCGAATTCCCGCTGGGTCGTCGCGGCCGGCATCGCGGCAAGAAAGCTCGGCGCGGTCGCCGTGCCGCTGAACTATCGCCTGACGGCAGAGGAGGCCGCCTACGTGGTCGACAACTCCGACGCCGTCCTGGTGTTCGCCGATGCCGAGTACGCCGACCTGTTTGCAGAGATTCACAGGGAGATCCCCCAGGTCCAGGAGGTCATCGTCTTCGACGGGCCCGCGCGCGCCGGCCAGGCGGCCGCGGAGGAGCGCTTGGCACTGGTAAGCACGGATGAGCTCGTCGTGGATGTAGACCAGACGGTCTCCGGCACCATGATCTACACCTCAGGCACGACGGGGCGCCCGAAAGGGGCGGTGCGCAAGAACACCGGCGACCCGACCCAGGTGGCCGCGCTCATAGAGCTGATGCAGCTCAAGGGCGACGACGTCTATCTGACCACAGGGCCGCTCTACCACTCCGGGCCCAGCGGCTTCATGGCGTTTGCCTTCGCGTTCGGCAACACCATCGTCCTGCAGCGCAAGTTCGATGCCGAGGACTGGCTGAGGCTCATCGACAAGTACGACGTTTCGTTCACCTTCAGCGCCCCGACGCCCGTCCGGCTCGCCACCCAGCTGCCGCCGGAGACGATCAGCCGCTACGACCTCTCCAGCGTGCGCATCACGATCGCGAATGCCGCGCCGTGGAGCTTTGCGCTGAAGAAGGCGTACCTGGCAAATTTTCCGGTCGACAGCCTGTTTGAGGTCTACGGGTCCACGGAACTCGGTGTGAACACGATCATGCTTCCCGCGGATCAGCTTAGAAAGCCGGGGTCATGCGGACAGGCCGCCCCAGGCGTGGAGATCATTCTCATCGACGAGGATGGGGCCGAGATCACGGAGCCAAATGTGCCCGGGGAAGTGTTCATCCGATCGGCCAGCGTGTTCTCCACCTATCACAAGGCCGAGGAGAAGTATCTGGAAGACCGCCGCGGCGACATGCAGACGGTAGGCGACATCGCCTACCGCGACGACGAGGGCTTCTACTACATCTGCGACCGCAAGAAGGACATGATCATCTCCGGCGGCGTCAACGTCTACCCCGCCGAGATCGAAGCCGCCCTGGAGCACCACCCGGACATCCTCGACGTGGCCGTATTCGGCATCCCCAGCGAGGAGTGGGGAGAGAGCGTGCACGCCGTAATCGTCAGGCGGGACGGCTCCGAATTGCGCGACGAGGACATCCATGCGTTCGCCAGGGAGCACCTGGCGGGTTACAAGGTTCCGCGCTCAATAGAGTATCGCGACGAGATCCCCCGCACGGGAACCGGCAAGATCCTCAAGCGTGAGCTCCGCGCGCCGTGGTGGGAAGGACACAACACCGGGGTCGCCTGACGAGCACCGCCTAGTCTTCCTGGCTTCGCAGGTAACGAACGAGCTGCGCGTCATAGCGGCTGGTGACGGAATGTCGCCCGGTGCGGACGGCCGGTCGCCAGCGCGGTTGGCCACCCTCGGGCCTGTCGCCCATGACCGTTACCCGTTGAATGACGCGTTCGCCTTCAAAATCGTTGAGCACGAAGTGCTGGGTGCAGCGGTTGTCCCATATGGCAATCGTTCCCTCGGACCAGCGGTAGCGGACGGTGAATCGCGGATTCTGCACCCACCTGGTGAGATAGCCTAGAAGCGTATCGCTCTCGGTAGCATTCATCTCGACGATCCGGCGCGTGAAGTGCTCGTTGACGTAAAGCGCTTTGCGCCCGGTTTCCGGGTGCACGCGAACCACCGGATGAATCGACATCTGGTCCGGCCGACCGTGGGGCAGCGCATCGTGCAGCGCGGTCAGGCCTTCGCAGAGATCCCGCATGGGTTCCGAGAGCTCCTCGAACGCCGAGTAAAGGCTCGACCACATGGTATCCCCGCCAACCTCGGGGCAGCGAACCATGTGCAGAATCGACATGAGCGCGGGCTGATCACGGAACGTAATATCGGTATGCCACTCGTCGGCCACACCGCCCCGGCTCGCCGCCAGCTCGAACAGCTCGGGATGCTCGGTGAAGGGGTTCTCCAGATGCGGATGGCCTTCGAGCTCACCAAAATATCTGCCAAAGGCCACGTGGTCTTCGACGCTGATGCGCTGATCCGGAAAGAACAGCACCAGGTGGTCCAGCAGCAGGCTCCTGATCCGGTCCACGTCCTGCGCCGTCACCTGGCTCAGATCAATTCCTCTTACCTCCGCGCCCAGGGCACCCGCCAGCCTGGCGACATGCCAATCACCAGCGACATCCAATGCTTCAGTCATGGTCATCCGTCAGTTTCCGCACAACGCGCCAGAGTATATAACCTTTCGCCGCTCACGAGCCGCCGGGATCGACCGGTCTATGTTCCGTGCAGCCGGACATGCAGCGCAGCTAGGCCCCGAAAGCGAATGCGATCCCGGTAGCTCGGTCGCTGCGCCAGGGCGGCTTGCGGAAACGCCTCGAAGAAGGCGCTCAGCGCTAGCTTGCCTTCAATCCGCGCGAGCGCCATCCCCGCGCAGGTGTGGGGACCCGCGGCAAAGGCCAGATGCGGATTCGGCGCACGGTCGATGAGAAAGCTGTCAGGCTCCGGAAATCTGCTCGGATCGCGATTTGCCGCGCCGATGCACAGGGTCACCTGGTCCCCTGGCTGAAATCGGCGGCCGCCCACGGTTGCGTCCATCACCACCTCACGGTTACCGAGCTGGTTGGGGCTTTGAAATCGCAGTATTTCCTCGACCGCCGACTTGATGCGGGCAGAATCCCTGAGTAGCCGGTCTCTTTCGGTCTCGTGGGTCAGCAGCATGTGGATGCCGTTGCCGATCAGATTGGTGGTGGTCTCGTGTCCGGCGTTTAGCAGAAAGATGCAATTGTGCAGCAGTTCGATCTCGCTCAGCTCGCCACGATCCTGCTGCGCCAGCAGCGAAGACAGGACGCTGTCCTCCTTGAGCGGCCGCCGGCGACGCTCGGCGATGAGCGCCTTCAGATACTCCAGAAACTCAGTGACCGCGTGGTTCCCCGCCTCGGCTTCGGATTCGGAGATGGAAGGCTCCAGGGCGCCCAGTATGGCAAGCGACCAGCGCCGCAGGTCGTCCCTGTCATCCGTCGGCACCGTGAGCAGGCTGCAGATGACTTCCACGGGAATCCGGGATGCATAGGCTTCAATGAGATCCGCTTCCCCCGACTCCCTCATGGATGCGAGCAGTTCCTGAATGCGCCGGGTGAGCATGTCCACCGTGGCCTGAATCGAACGCGGCTTCAACGCCTCGACGATGGTTCGCCGAACCCTCGTGTGATAGGGCGGATCGTTGAAGACCAGACTCGTCGTGTGATGCTCGTAAAGCGGCGAGTCCCCGAACTTGGGCTTAAAGAGGTTTCGCTTGTCTGAAATGAATGCCTGGTTCCGGTAGACGTCCGAGCAGGCGTCATAGCCGGTCACCAGCAACGATCCGTCAGGCATGCGGCGAACCGGGCCGTCTGCACGAAGCGCTTCGTACCAGGGGAAGGGATCCTCCACGAAACCGGCCGGCGGGCTGCGCAGGTCGAACTCGCCAATCTCTGCCGCGTTCGGTGCCATCGTCAGCTCACCAGGCTCGTCGGCCTGCCGCAAGACCCGCGCTCATCACCGTGGCTCGAACCTCTTCGGCAGCGTTGCCCAGCAATCCCGATAGTCGGATTGACGGGCCGGACTGTCCAACGCAAATGCCGTGGCGCTGAATGCATAGCGGGACTCGAACATGAAAGCCAGCGTGTCGGCAAGCTTCTGAGGCTGCAACTCCGCCGTGCTCGCCTTGTCGAAGGCGTCCGCGTCGGGACCGTGGGCCGCCATGCTGTTGTGCAGGCTGCACCCTCCGGGTACAAAGCCCGTCTCTTTGGCATCGTACTGACCCCGCACCAGACCCATGAACTCGCTCATGACGTTGCGGTGATACCAAGGCGGTCGAAAGGTGTCTTCGGCTACGAGCCAGCGGGGCGGGAAGATCACGAAGTCGGCATTGGCCATACCGACGGTGTCCGAGGGCGACGTGAGAACGGTGTAAATGGACGGATCCGGATGATCGTAGCTTACGGAACCCATGACGTTGAACCGGCTCAGATCGTACTTGTAGGGTGCCGAATTGCCGGTCCAGGCCACGACGTCCAGCGGCGAGTGATTCATTTCCGCGATGAACAGGTTGCCGGAAAACTTGCACACGAGTTCGTGGCGACCCTCCGCGTCCTCGAACCGCGCCGTCGGGTACAGAAAGTCCCGGTCATTCGCATATCCGTTGGCACCCACCGGGCCACGCTCCGGGAGCAGAAACGGCCAACCGTAGTTCTCGCAGACATATCCGCGAGCGGGCGGGCTCGGGACGTCAACGGCAAACTTCATGCCCCGCGGCACGACGCAGATTTCCCCGGGAGCAACGATCAGCGCACCGCACTCCGTGCGAACCCGCAAGGAACCAAGCTGGGGAACGATGAGCAGCTCACCGTCCGCATCGTAAAGATAGCGACGACCCATGGATTTGGTCGCGCGATAGACGTGCGCGCCGATCCCGGTCTGGTGCGCTGCGTTTCCATTGACGGCCATGGTCACCAGACCATCCAGAAAGTCCGTCGGTTCTTCCGGCACCTCGATGGGATCCCAGCGCATCTGGGCGGGGAGCGGATCGCCCTGATCAAGGGGTGAGGTGCACACGAGCCCGGATTTCATGGGGCGGAAGTCCCCGTGCATGACCGACGGCCGGATCCGGTAGAGCCAGGTTCGGCGGTTCAGCGCCCGTGGCACCGTAAAGGCGGTCGAGCTCAGCTGCTCAGCGTAAAGACCGAGGGCGGGCCGTTGCGGGCTGAACCGGCCGACGGGAAGGGCGCCGGGGAGCGCCTCGGACTGGTGCTCGTTGCCGAAACCGGCCAGATAGTCCAGCGCATCGGCCACGCTACGCGCCCTCGCCGCGCCTGCGCTCTACTCCCAACTGCGCGGTCAGCGTCCGCTCAACCGAGACGGGCGTTGCTTTGAACGATGGAGTCTTGCTGCGCGGATCCACCGCCGTGCCCGTCAACACGTTGGCTTCCGGGAAGTAGGCCATCAGGCTTCCTGCCGGCAGGTCGAAGGGCTCGACGGCAGCGCCGTGCATGGTCCCTTGAGGAGACCTCACGGTGACGCGATCACCCGGTTGCAGCGAGAGCCTGGCCATGTCGTCGGGACACATCATCACGCACCACCGATGCTTGGTCTGCCGGTAGACGTCTTCGTCCTCGTAGACGATGGTATTGAACTGGCCTTCGCTGCGCACCGTCGACAGCGTGAAAGGATACGCCTCGTCGCTCGCCGGGCTCGCGATCGCCCGCACCAGAAAACGTCCGCGCCCCGACTCGGTCCGGAACGCGGGTTCGTGCAGGATCCTTCCGCTCACGTGAAACTCGCGGCGCGCGACGTCGATGCTCGCAAGCTCTTCCATGCCGGGCACGGTCGCCGCGATGGCCTCGCGAATGTTTGCATGGGCTCGCAGTGCTTCGAAGGGCACCGGTGAGTCCGGCAGGAGGCGCTGGGCAAGCTCGCAGAGGATCCAGGTCTCCGGACGCACCTCGGACAGGCGCTCGATGCCACCGTCGGATAGCCGAACGAAGTTGAACATGGACTCCTGGGTCGTCGGCTCCCACTCTTCGTCCCGCGCGGTCACGGGCAGAATGAGGGCTTCGCCCTCACCAAGCCCGTACAGATGGCCGCGATTGAGCGTGGTCGTCATGAACATCTTGAACCCGACCCTGGCGAGCGCTTCCTGCGCCCAGCCCGAACGCGGCGTGGCGCCGTAGAGATTGCCTCCCATCACCACGGCCCCATCGATCTCACCCCGGTGAGCCGCCTGAAGGGCGGCCATGGTGTCCAGACCGGACGCTTGGGGGAACCGCACGCCGAAGGCCGACTCCATGCGCTGCAGGACGTCTTCGGGGAGCACGGGCTTGACGCCGATGGTGCCGATCCCCTGGACGTTGCTGTGACCACGCAGCGGCAGCAGCCCGGCGTAGCGCTTGCCGACCATGCCGCGCAGAAGCGCCAAGTTGGCCACCGACTCCACGTTGTCGACGCCGTTGAGATGATGGGTGAGCCCCATTCCCCAGGCGAACACCGCGTTGTCGGCGCCGGCGTAAATGGCGGCTACCCGTTCGATCTCCGCGCGCGCTATCCCTGTCGCTGCTTCGACCTCGGGCCACCCCGTGTCAGCCAGATCGTCTGCGTAGGCCTCGAAACCTTCCGTGTGGCGCGATATGAATTCGCCGTCTGCTGCGCCCTGCTCGAACACGGCTTTCGCGATGCCTTTGAGCAGGGCAACGTCCGATCCGATACGGGGCTGAAGGTACTCGCTGGCGATCCAGGACCCGCCTGCAAGCATCGACTGGGCACTCTTGGGCACGGCGAACCGCACCAGGCCGGGCTCCTTCGCGGGATTGATGACCACGACGTGACCACCGCGATCACGACAGTCCTTGAGCATGTGCAGCAATCGTGGGTGGTTGGACGCGGGGTTGGCCCCGATGAGGAAGATCAAGTCGCAGCCGGTGAGGTCTGCAAGCTCTACCGTGGCGGTTCCGGTACCGATCGAGGCATCCAGAGCCACGCTGGTGGCCTGGTGGCAATAATAGGAGCAGTTGTTGACATTGTTGGTGCCGTACGCCCTCGCCAGCAACTGAAACACGAAGCCCGCCTCGTTGGACGACCGGCCGGAGCTGTAAAAGAAAGTGCGAACCGGATCGATGGCCCCGAGTCGCGCGGCCGCCCGCTCCAATGCCCAGGACCAGTCCACGCAGGTAAAGCGCTCCGCCCCTGCCTCCTTGTAGAGGGGGTGAGCAAGCCGACCCAGGCCGGCAAGCTCGCGCTCGTCGAGCTCGCGCAGCTCATCCAGCGTATGTGAAAACGCCTCGACGGGAATCGCCGGCTGTATGTCCGTGGATTGCGCCTGAATGCTCTTGTTGCATACCGCCGGGAAGTCGCCGAGCTCATTGGTCATGCCGCCAAGCTGACCGCCCATACCGAGACCGCACGCCTTGCAGGCATTGTTGGCCCCAAGCGCTTTCGCCGCCCGGGTAATGCCCATGCGGCGCACGGTCTCTACGGTGTAGAGCACCTTTTTGATCCCGCCGCCGACGACGGGCTTGGTCGGAGTCGGTTCCATCGCCGTCACCACAACGCTCGAAAAGCCGCGCGGCAGACAGTATAGAGGTTCCGCGCGAGTCTGCGTAACGCTTATAAGCCCTTGTTTTTGATGCAATCACAAAAAATTTCGAAGAATTCGGCTTTCCGACGCAACGCTTTTGAACGCTGGCGCATCTATAGATACGTAGGCCAATGAAACGTACCTCGCCAACGGGAAAAGGATTGAAAACCATGAGCAGAACTCTCTTTGCCGCAATTGCCCTCGTAATCGCCGGGGCCGCTTCGGCCGAAAGCAACGAGTACCGATTCGCCTATAACAGCACCGACTTCGCCGACGTCGACAGCGTCAAAGCTCTCTACGCCAGGATCGACAAGGCCGCCCGGGATTACTGCCCCGGGTACCTGCCGACGCGCAACTTGAGCGAGATGTCACGCTGCCGCGCCGAGGTGGCCGCTGACATCGTGGCTTCCATCGACAACGCTGCGCTCACCGCGCTGAGCAAGGGCGAGGAAGATCAGGTCCGCGTGGCGCTGGAGAATTCCGACCCGACGCGCGACCGCAGCTGAACGGGCTAATCCCACCACCAGGGGCTGTTTTCCAGCCTCGAAAGACAGGGCCCCTCGTGGGCCCTGTCGCCTTGCTCTACTCACCGGTCTCTGAGAGACTACGGGCCAGTTAGGTAGCCTGAGTGATGCTCAGAGCGTGAGAGAAGTATCGCATTCGCAGTGGATGAGCCGCCTGGCGGCCGCTTTCGCATCCCTCCTCCTGACGCTGTCTGCCTTGTCGTCCCATGCCGAAGACTTTGACGGTGCGCAAAACCAGCCGGCTCCCGATTTCACCCTGCCCAACCTGCTCAACCGCGACGAATCTATCCGTCTGTCCGACTTCCGAGGCAAAACGGTCTATCTCGACTTCTGGTCGGCATGGTGCGTGAAGTGCCGGAAATCAATGCCGTTGCTGACCGAACTCAATCGGCAGTTGGGGGGGCAGGCATTTGCAGTCGTCAGCGTCAACATCGACGTGAACCCGCGAGACGGAATGCACCTGCTGGAGCAGATGACGGTCAATTATCCCGTGGCCAGTGACGTCAGCGGGCGGGCGGCTGACCGGTTCGGCGCCGTCACCTTGCCAGCCACGTACCTGATCGACGCGGAGGGAAACCTGCGCCCATCGCTGCCGACGATGAACGAACAGAATTTTTCTGCCATAAAGGCACGCTTGGCAGAACTGATCGAACGCGATAAAAGGGGTACGTTCGAGACGTAGGGCATGCGCATTGCGGTCGGTCTCCCAAAAGGGGCTCGGCCAGACCGCGGCTAACAATCGACGCACCATAGTAGAGGGGCTATTAGATGGCGTTGGCGATAGTACTTATCATCCTGATCATTGGATCGGTCGCGTTCCATGTGTGGAGCCCGTGGTATCTCACGGAACTCGCCTCGAACTGGGACACCATCGACTACACCATCGACATCACCTTCTGGGTGACCGGCTTCGTCTTCGTCGCCGTCAACGCGTTCATGGCGTGGGCGGTGATCCGTTACCGGTACAAAAAGGATCGTCGCGCCGACTACGAGCCCGAGAACAAGAAGCTCGAGTGGTGGCTGACCGGGCTGACGACCGTCGGCGTGGTGGCCATGCTGGCCCCGGGCCTGTTCGTCTGGGGCGAGTTCGTCCAAGTTCCCGAGGACGCCTGGGAGATGGAGGTCGTCGGTCAGCAGTGGCACTGGACCTATCGGTTCCCAGGTGAGGACGGCAAACTCGGCACCTCCAAGGTCACGTTGATTACCGAGGAAAACCCGCTCGGCGTAAACCCGGACGACCCGAACGGCCTGGACGACAAGATCATCTACGACCCGGTCGTGCACATTCCGCGCGGCAGGCCGATGAAAGCGCTGCTGCGTGCGAAGGACGTCCTCCACAATTTCACCGTTCCTCAGTTCCGGGTCAAGATGGACCTGGTCCCGGGGCTGGTTTCGTACGTCTGGTTGACTCCAGAGAAGAACGGAACCTACGACATTCTTTGCGAAGAGCTTTGCGGCGTCGGTCACTACACCATGCGTGGTCGGATCACGGTCCAGGACCAGGCCGATTTCGACGCCTGGCTGGCCAAACAGCCGACGTTCGCGGAGACACAGGCACGTGGCCATGGCGACCCGGTCGCCGGCCAGACCGCCTACGCGGTCTGCGCCGCCTGCCACGGCATGCAGGGCGAAGGCAATCCCATGATGAACGGCCCCAAACTGACCGGCCAGAGCACGTGGTATCTGCGCCGGCAGATCGACGCCTACAAGCGCGGCCACCGCGGAACTCATCCGGACGACGTGTACGGTCGTCAGATGGCACCCATGGTGGCTACCCTCGTGAACCAGCAGGCCGTAGACAACGTGGTGGCCTACATCAGAAGCCTGCCCGACGTGCCCGCGCAGCCAACCGTGACCGGCGATCTGGAGCACGGCGAGGAGCTCTACGAAGGCTGCGTGCTCTGCCACGGGGCCGACGGGATGGGCAAGCACGCTACCAACGCGCCGCGTTACGTTGGAATGAGCGACTGGTATCTGGTCAGGCAGCTCAAGAACTTCCAGACCGGCGTCCGCGGCTCCCATCCGGAGGACAAGTACGGCGAGCAGATGGGCTTCATGTCCAAGCAGCTCTACGGGGACGAATCGATCAACGACGTGGTCGCGTATATCAACTCCCTGCCTGGCCCCGGCGCGGCGGTAACCACCGCCGCTCGGTGAGCATGACCGTCAGGTCGGATCGAGATACGACGAGATGAACAGAACACTCAAGAGAAATCAGCACAACGGCAGCCGGAGGATCTGATGGCATATGTCGCAATTGCCGATCGTGACGAGCACCTGCACGATCCGGATACATTCATCACCAAGTACATCTGGAGCCAGGACCACAAGGTCATCGCGATCCAGTACGGCTTGACCGCCATCTTGGTGGGGCTGGTGGCCCTGGTGCTCTCCGGGCTGATGAGGCTGCAGCTGGGTTTCCCGGATCAGTTCTCGTTCATCGATCCGAACGCCTACTACCAGTACATCACCATGCACGGAATGATCATGGTGATCTATCTGCTGACCGCCCTCTTCCTGGGCGGCTTCGGCAACTACCTGATCCCGCTGATGCTCGGCGCGCGCGACATGGTGTTTCCGTACATGAACATGCTGAGCTACTGGGTATACCTGCTGTCCGTCATCGTGCTGATGCTGAGTTTCTTCGCGACGGACGGGCCAACCGGTGCCGGGTGGACACTCTACCCGCCACAGGCCATCCTGCCAGGCACGCCCGGCGTGGACATGGGCATCGTGCTGATGCTCGGTTCTCTGGCGCTGTTCATCGTGGCGTTCACCATGGGCGGCCTGAACTACATCACCACGGCGCTCCAGGCCCGAACGCGGGGCATGACGCTGATGCGGATGCCGCTTTCCGTGTGGGGCATCGTCATGGCAACCCTGCTCGGCCTCCTGGCCTTCCCGGCCCTTCTGGTGAGCGCGATCATGATGCTGCTGGACCGGCTGATCGGCACGAGCTTCTTCATGCCCGCCGTGGTCTCTCTGGGTGAGCAGCTCAGCTACGAAGGCGGTAGCCCGATCCTCTTCCAGCATCTGTTCTGGTTCTTCGGGCACCCTGAGGTCTACATCGTGGCGCTGCCGGCATTCGGTATCGTCTCCGACCTCCTGAGCACCCACGCGCGCAAGAACATCTTCGGCTATCGCATGATGGTCTGGGCGATCATCGCCATCGGCGGGCTGAGCTTCATCGTCTGGGCGCATCACATGTACGTGAGCGGCATGCATCCTTACTTCGGATTCTTCTTCGCCACCACAACACTGATCATCGCGGTGCCTACTGCGATCAAGGTGTACAACTGGGTCTTGACCTTGTGGCGCGGCAACATTCGTCTCACCACGCCGATGCTGTTCGCCATCGGCTTCATCTTCACGTTCATCAACGGCGGTCTGACGGGCCTGTTCCTGGGCAACGTGACGGTCGACCTGCCCCTGTCAGACACCTATTTCGTAGTCGCGCACTTCCACATGGTGATGGGTGTCTCTCCCATCCTCGTGGTGTTCGGAGCCATCTATCACTGGTATCCGAAGATGACGGGTCGAATGATGGACGAGACCCTGGGCAAGATGCACTTCTGGATCACCTTCATCGGCACCTACGCGATCTACTACCCGATGCACTACCTCGGTTTCCTCGGCGTACCGCGCCGCTACTACGCCATGGGTAACGCGGAGTTCGTGCCCGAGTCGGCGAACGCGCTCAACGCCGGGATCTCCGTGGCAGCCCTCATCGTTGGCGTCGCGCAGCTTATCTTCCTCTACAACGCCATCGTGAGCCTCCGCAAGGGCAAACCGGCCGGCCACAACCCCTGGGAAGCAACGACCCTGGAGTGGCAGACGCCGGATACCCCGCCAATTCACGGGAACTGGCGCGAAGAGCTGCCGGTGGTCCACCGATGGGCTTACGACTACAGCGTTCCGGGCGTAGACAAGGATTTCATCCCGCAAAACGTGCCGCACTCTGAAACCCATCCTGCGCATGGGTAATCTCAAGTGAAATTTCTCAAGCAAATAACGGAAAAGTCCTGGTTGGCACCGGAGCAGGACGTCGTCGCCGACCTGCAATCCGGCACGCTGGTCATGGGCACGCCCACGGCGAAGGTCGGCTTGCGGGTCTTCCTGGCGGTCGTGCTGGTTCTGTTCTCGCTGTTCTGCGTGGCGTACTACATCCGCATGGAGCTGGACGACTGGCGTCCCTTGCCAGAGCCGGATCTGCTCTGGATCAACACGGTGGTCATCCTTCTGGGCAGTGTTGCGCTGCAGTACACGCGTTACGCGGTCCACAGAAGCAACATCAGCGCCGTCAACACGGGCCTGCTGCTCGGCGGGCTCCTGACCATCGGGTTCCTCGTCGGTCAGTACATGGCATGGGAGGAGCTCCGTTCGGCGGGATATTTTGCGGCGACCAACCCGGCCAACGCCTTCTTCTACCTGCTCACCGCCGTCCACGGAGCCCATCTGATCGGCGGTCTGGTGGTCTGGGCCCGGACGACTTTGAAGGTGTGGAAGGGAGCGGAACCTTATCAGGTCCGGCTGAGCGTAGAGCTGTGCACGACGTATTGGCATTTTCTGGCGCTGGTCTGGCTGGTCATTCTTTGGATCCTGATTTCAACCTGAGAACGGTACGAATATGGCAAACAACGTAGCAGCAGCAGGAGTCCCCGCCTTCGGCGAGGGCGAAGGCTGGCAGGGCATCGTCGGGGACTGGTCGTCGGACAAGCAGACATTTCCCGTGCCCTGGGGCAAGGCGATGATGTGGATCTTCCTGCTCAGCGACACGTTCATCTTTTCGTGTTTCCTGACCAGCTACATGAAGGTTCGGATCTCGACGACGATCCCGTGGCCGAACGCCAGCGAGGTATTCGGCCTGGACGTGTTCGGCGTGAGCGTACCCCTCCTGCTCATCGCGATCATGACCTTCGTGCTCATCAGCAGCAGCGGCACCATGGCGATGGCCGTCAACTTCGGCTACCGCCGCGACAAGAAGAAGACGGTCGCGCTCATGCTCGCCACCGCTGCTTTCGGGGCAATGTTCGTCGGCATGCAGGCCTTCGAGTGGACTAAGCTGATTTCGGACGGAGTCCGCCCCTGGGGCAACCCCTGGGGTGCCGCCCAGTTCGGCTCCAGCTTCTTCATGATCACCGGCTTCCACGGCCTACACGTGTCAGCCGGCGTCATCTACCTTCTCGTGGTCGCCAGGCGCGTGGCGAACGGCTTCTACGACCAGAAGGGCAATTACGACATGGTCGAGATTTCCGGACTGTACTGGCACTTCGTCGACCTGGTCTGGGTATTCATCTTCGCGTTCTTCTATCTCTGGTAGGAAATCAACATGGCGGATACGCAAGCAGCAAGCCAAGACGCTCACGGTGAGGGCCAGCAGCACCCGATCAAGATTTACCTCTGGATCTGGTTCCTGCTATTCCTCTTCAGCGCTTTCTCATACATGGTCGACTACATGCAGTTTCAGGGGATGCTGCGCTGGTCGCTCATCCTCATCTTCATGTTTCTGAAAGCTGGGTTCATCGTCGCCATATTCATGCACATGGCTTGGGAGAGATTGGCGCTGATTACCGCCATTCTCGTTCCGCCACTCTGCCTGCTGGTGCTGATTGGTCTCATGGTGGTCGAGGGCGACTACACGGAGCTGACCCGCGTCATATTCTTTCAGGGCGACTGAACATAACGAGCTAGGAGGGGAGCAAAGATGAAGATGCAGCGGCACTTCCTGATCAGCGACGATCTTGACGATCTTGAGCACCTCGAGGAGGAGCTGGAAGCACAGGGGGTTGCTACGCCGCAGATCCACGTCTTTACGCTCGACGACACAGAAGCCGAAAAACACGTTCACCTGCACGACGTGCAATCCATCATGAAACGCGACGTGGTGAACTCCATGATCATCGGCGCCATCCTCGGCGCCGTGTTGAGCGTATCCGTATTGGGCGCCACCGCTCTGTTCGGCTGGCACCAGACGGCGGCGGGTTGGATACCGTTCATATTCCTGGCCATCATCGTGCTCGGTTTCTGCACCTGGGAAGGCGGCTTCGTAGGCATCCAGACTCTCAACCGCCACTTCAAGCAGTTCAAATCCACCCTCGAGCAGGGCAAGCACGTCTTCTTCTGTGATCTGTCGGCAGATCAGGTACCGATTTTTCAGAGCATCGTGCGCAACCACCCCCGGGCCACGATGGCGGGTACAGGCGTGTCGACACCTCCCTGGATCATGTCCTGGCAGACGAGGCTGACTCGCTTCTTCGGCGAAACCATGCCCTGAGCATGAGCATGGGCCACGGCGCCGGCAGCGCCCTGCCCCATGCGACGGCTAGGCCCTCATTTGCGGATCAGCGCGACTTTTACCCTGAGCGCCGCGGCACCCTGAGCATCACCACGATGCAACAGCAAACGGCGAACACGCCCAGAAACAGATCGAATGCCGGCAGGTAGGAGCCCGTCGTCTGCCTGATCCACCCCGTCAGCGGCGGGCCCACGAAGGCGAACGGCAGGGTTACCGGGCCGATGAAGCCCATGACCCGCCCGAAGGAGACGGCTCCGAAAGCGCGCCCCACCGCCGCGGCCATGAGCGGCATCAGCGCTCCCGCGGCCAGCCCGAAAACCAGGACCGCGAGCATGAGAAAAGCATAGCCAGGCGCTACCGACCGCAGCGTCAAGAACGCCAGCGCCTGCATGACGAAAGAGCCCAGCAGCAGGCTTCTGATGTCCAACCGGTCAGCCAGAGTCCCAAACGCCACGGTCCCTACGATCGCAGTTCCCCCAATCGCTGAGATGAAAAGTGAGGCGTCCGCGAGGCCTATGCCGATATCGCGGGCGTAAGGAATGACGTTGGCATTGAAAGACCCCGCCACGGCGCCAACCGCTCCAAAGGCGAGAGCAAGCACCCAGAAGTTCCGTGATCGGATCACTTCGGACGTCATCCAGGCCCTGCCAAGCGGCACCGGTGTGCCAGTTGCGCGAACGCCATCCGGCAGAAGATTCATGTCTTCGGGGCGGTTGCGGATCGCAAGCCAGAGAAAGGGGATGAGGATGGCGTGCAACACGGCGAAAACCAGCAGAGTGGGCCGCCATCCGTAGGAAGACAGCATCACGCCCACAAGGGGCGACAGGAGCAGGCCGCCGGTGGGCGGACCCATGCTGGCGATCCCCACGGCCCGCCCGCGATTGCGGCTGAACCACTTGGCGATGACCGTATTGGCGGCCAGCGGCCCGAACATCGCGGCTCCGAAAGCCACGGCGATGCCGAAGAGCAGGCCCAGTTGCCAGAGCTCGGTCGCATACGACATGAGCAGAAAGGCAAACCCGCTGATCGCCGCGCCACCCACCATGATCGCCCGGATGGAATGACGGTCGAGCAGCGGGCCAACCAGGGCACCGGCCAGCGCCATCACCACGCCGAGTATCGATAGCCCGAGATTCGCCGTCATGAACGACGCGCCGAACTCGTCGGTGAGCACGGGAATGAAAAGCCCGTAGACGGCAACCGAGCAGCCAAGCGCAAGCAGCTGCGCGACGAACGCGACCGAGACGATCCACCAACCATGGAACACCCGGCGACCCGGACCGTCCGCCAGCTCCGAATCTTTTGCCAAGAGCCCTCCTTCGTGGCCAGCTAGCATAGGGAATCGCCCGAAGGCTTAACAGTAGTAGAATCGGGACCGGGCAACACGGACGTACCCCATGATCGATACGATCATCCGCGACGTGGAAATTCTGGATGGCACCGGTGCCGCGCCGCGTACAGGCGATGTGGGCGTTCAGGACGGCCGCCTGCTGGTCGATCCGGCCCAGACCGAGGCCACCGAAACCCTCGACGGCCGAGGCTTGGCGCTGGCGCCGGGCTTCATCGACGTTCACACCCACGACGATTTTGCGGCCGTGCTTCACCCGGACATGGCGTTCAAGGTCCGCGGGGGCGTGACCACCTGCGTGGTCGGCAACTGCGGTCTGGGCGCAGCGCCGTTCCCCCAGGCCTCGGTCATGGCCAGGGCATTCCACCCGAACCAGCCTTTGCCCCGTTGGGACGGCTACGCAGGGTACCTCAGCCACCTCGATGGCCACCGGCCATCGGTCAACATTGCCGTCCTGGTCGGGCACGGGACCCTGCGCCTGGCCGCGATGGGCAGCGCCGCTCGACCTCCGGACGACAGCGAGCTCGGCACCATGCGGGAGCTGCTGGAGGAAGGGCTCGAAGCCGGTGCCGTCGGGCTCTCCAGCGGGCTGATCTACGAGCCCGGCCGACACGCAAAAACCGAGGAACTCATCGAGCTCGCGTCGACGATGCGGGGAACCCAGGGCCTGTACGCCACCCACATGCGGGACGAGGGCAACCACCTGCTGGAATCCGTGCAGGAGGCCATCGACATTGGCCGCAGAGCGGGCGTCGGGGTGCAGATCAGCCACCACAAGGCGTCAGGCAGGGCAGCCTGGGGGCTGGTCGAGAGATCGCTCGCTCTGATCGATGCCGCCCAGCAGGCGGGGCTTAACGTCCATGCCGATCAGTATCCCTACACCGCCGGCAGTACCGTGCTGTCCGCCGTCTATCGCCCGGGCAGATTCGGGACGGGAAGCGACGAGCTGACCCCCGACGACGTGGTCATTGCCTCTGCCAACGGGCACCCGGAATGGGAAGGACGATCGATCAGCCAGCTGGCCGATGATCTTGGCGTCGATCCCGATCAGGTCGCCGGTCAGGTGCTGGACGCGTGCCCCGGTGCAACCGTCATCCTCCACAGCATGTCCGAGGAAGACGTCCAGACCGTGATGAGGCATTCCAGCACGATGATCGGATCGGATGGGATCCCCACGCTGGAGGGTCGGCCGCACCCGCGGCTATACGGGACGTTTGCCCGCGTCCTCGGTCATTACTGTCGAGACCTCGACCTCTTCCCGCTGAACGAGGCCGTGTACCGAATGACCGGGTTCCCAGCGAGCAAGTTCGGCTTCACGGATCGCGGTGAAATTCGCGACGGGCTGGCCGCAGACCTCGTGCTGTTCGACCCGAAACGGATCATCGACGTCGGAACCTTCGCGAGCCCGAACCGGTATCCGGAAGGGATTTACAAGGTCTGGGTCAACGGCGAGCTTACCGTCGACGGCGCGGATCACACGGGCGCGAGGGCCGGTGGGCCGCTTCGCCAAACATCAAGGTCAGACCATTGATCGGGACATCCCGGCCAGTCACGCACCAGGAAATGGGCCCAGGAGGCGACGGAGAATGACCAACAAACCCAGGCTGCACATCCCGCACCCACCCGCACGGCCGGGGGAAGAGCCCGACTTCAGCTACGTCGACATCTCGCCCGCAGGCGCGGTGCCGCGCCCGGACGTCACGACCCGGCTCCGAGAGATCGAGCGCAGTCTGGCATTCGAGATGGTTCGCGTCCTCGACGACGACCACACCGCCGTCGGTCCCTGGAATCCTCATCTGGAGGAACACGACCTTCAGGTGGGCTTGCGGCACATGCTGCTCACGCGCCTGTACGACGACCGGATGCTGCGCATGCAGAGGCAGGGACGTATTTCCTTCTACATCAAATGCACCGGCGAGGAAGCCGTAGCCATCGCCCAGGCCATGGCACTGCGACCCAGCGACATGCTGTTCCCCTCCTACCGTACCCAGGGTCTGCACATTGCCAGAGGCCGCAGCCTGGTCGATCTGATGTGCCATTGCCTGTCGAACATCCGGGACATGTGCAAAGGCCGCCAGATGCCCGTCATGTATCACTGGGCCCGGGGCAACATCTTCTCGGTGTCCGGCAACCTGACCACCCAGTTCCCTCAAGCCGTAGGCTGGGCGATGGCGGCCGCCATCAAGGGCGACGACGACGTGGCTGCCGCCTGGATCGGCGAGGGTTCCAGCGCGGAGGCAGACTTTCACCACGCCATGACCTTCGCGTCGGTCTACATGGCACCGGTCATTCTCAACATCGTGAACAACCAGTGGGCGATCTCCACGTTCCAGGGCTTCGCAGGCGGCGAGCGCCGCCCGTTCTCCGCCCGCGGGCCGGGCTACGGTATTCCCGGAATCCGCGTGGACGGCAATGATTTTCTGGCCGTGTACGCAGCCACCCGCTGGGCCGCCGAACGCGCCCGGCAGGGGGTCGGACCAACCCTCATAGAGCACGTGACCTATCGGGCATCCGCCCACTCCACGAGCGACGATCCCTCCCGCTACCGGCCCCGGAACGAGGAAAAGAGCTGGCCGTTGGGAGATCCCATCGAGCGCCTCAAGCAGCACATGATTCACGAAGGGTACTGGTCGGAGGCGCAGCACGACCAGCTGATCGACGAGTTGCAGACCAGCGTGGACGCCGCCTGGCAGGAGGCGTTGAGCTACGGCTCCATGACCGAAGGCCCGTGGTTGGACAGAGGTGAGATGTTCGAGGACGTGTTCAAGGACGTTCCAGCACATCTGCTCGCCCAGCGCGATCAGCTCCGCGCACTGGAAGATTGAGGAGCCCACGGACATGGCCCAGATGAACATGATCCAGGCCCTCAACTCGGCCCTGAACATCATGCTGGGTAGAGACCCCAGCGTGATCGTCATGGGTCAGGACGTCGGCTTCTTTGGCGGCGTTTTCCGGGTTACCGACGGTCTGCAGCGGCAATACGGCGAGCACCGGGTGATCGATGCGCCCATCGCCGAGGGCGGCATCGTCGGCAGCGCCATCGGCATGGGCGTCAACGGCCTGCGGCCGGTCGCCGAGATTCAGTTCGCCGACTACATTTACCCGGGTTGTGACCAGATCATTAGCGAGCTCGCGCGCCTGCGTTATCGCACCGGCGGCGACTTCTTTGCGCCGGTGACCATACGTACCCCCTGCGGTGGCGGGATTCGCGGCGGGCAGACCCATTCACAAAGCCCAGAGGGCATCTTCACCCATGTCTGCGGGCTGAAGGTCGTCATGCCCTCGAATCCTTACGATGCCAAAGGTCTGTTGATCAGCGCCATCGAGGACGACGACCCGGTCGTTTTTTTCGAGCCGAAGCGGATCTATAACGGTCCGTTCGACGGCGACGTGGACAAACCGGCGGTTCCGTGGAGCACGCACCCCAGGGGTGAGGTGCCGGAGGACTACTACACGGTGCCCATCGGCCGAGCCGAGGTGATCCGACCGGGCAACGACGTAACGATCATCTGCTACGGCACCATGGTTCATGTCTGCACGGCAGCAGCGGAGGCCGCCGAAGTGGACGCCGAGATCATCGACGTGCGGACCATGGCCCCGCTCGACGTCGAGACGTTGCAGACCTCCGTGCAGAAGACGGGCCGCTGCGTCATCGCTCACGAAGCCACGCGTTTCAGCGGTTACGGAGCCGAGCTCGCCGCCACGGTCCAGGAGCAGTGCTTCTACCACCTCGAAGCGCCCATCCAGCGCGTCACCGGATGGGATACCCCATACCCACACGCGTTCGAGTGGGAGTACTTCCCGGGCCAGAGGCGCGTCGCGGCCGCTTTGGAACGCGTATTGGAGGCGCCATGACCGAGTACGTATTCAAGCTTCCAGACCTTGGCGAGGGCACGGTCGAGGCAGAGATCGTCGAGTGGCACGTAAAGCCGGGAGACGAGGTGAACGAGGGCGATCTTCTGGTCGACGTCATGACGGAGAAGGCCAGCGTCGAGGTCCCTGCCCCGGTGAGCGGCACGGTGCTCAGAACCTCGGGAACCCCGGGCGACCTGATCGCCGTGGGTGCAGAGCTCGCCGCCATCGAAACGGAAGCCCCCCAGGCGACGACGGAAGCGACGGCCACCGAAGGCTCGGCCATTGCCCTGCCGGAAACGCTCGAGACCTCAATCGAGCCAGAGCCCGAGCCGGAGCACACGGCGGAGCTCCGGACGGACCTTACGCCGGAGCCGGCGCATGAATCGTCAGCGCCGAAGGCCCCAACAGCTGGCGAGGGGGCGTCCGCGGATTCGCCGGTCCAGCCCGAACGACGCGTGATCACGTCTCCCGCCATCCGCCGACGTGCGAAGGAGGCCGGCATCGACCTGCAGACCGTCGCCGGTACCGGCCCCCGAGGACGCATCCTGCAGCGCGATCTCGAGCAGGCCATCGCCGGTCGTGACGTCGCCGCAACTGCGGTTACCGGGACGGGTGCCGTAGACGAGGTCAAGGTCATCGGCGTGCGCCGCGTCATCGCCAAGAGACTTCAGGCGGCCGTTCGTGAAATTCCGCACTTCACCTACGTGGAGGAGGTGGATGTCACAGCGCTGGAATCCCTGCGCGCGCACCTCAACGCCAATCGTGCCGAGGGCCGCCCTGCCCTGACCTATCTGCCGTTCATCGCTCTGGCCCTCTTCAGGGCGCTGAAAGCGCATGCCCGGTGCAACGCCCACTTCGTCGCCGAGACCGGCACGTTACGGGTTTTCGAAAGGGTGCACCTTGGGGTGGCCACCCAGACCGACGCTGGACTCAAGGTCCCCGTCGTGCGAAACGCCAGCGAGCGCCTCCTTTGGGATCTGGCTGGCGAAATCGCTCGGGTCGCCGAGGCTGCTCGCGCCAACACCGCCAGCCCAGCCGACCTCACCGGCTCCACGATCACCATCACCAGTCTCGGACGTCTGGGCGGCATCGTGACGACGCCCGTCATCAACGCTCCCGAAGTCGCCATCATCGGCGTCAACAAGGCGGTCAAGCGGCCGGTGGTGGTGGACGACCAGGTCGTGACAAGGCTCATGATGAACCTCTCATCATCTTTCGATCACCGGTTCGTCGACGGCTTCGACGCGGCCTCGCTCGTTCAGGCCATGAAAGGCTACCTCGAGGAGCCGGCCACGGTTTTCATCCCGTAACCGCAAGCCCGCGCCCGAACCTCGCCGGGGCCGGTCGTTCAGTGCTCGTGGAGACGAACGGGCAGACGCGTGTAGCCCTTGACGAAGGCCGAGTAGGTGCGCTCTGGCTCTCCGACCACCTCCACCGTGTGGAAGCGCTTGAGAATCTCTTCCCAGACGACGCGCAGCTGCATCTCCGCCAATCGGTTCCCCATGCAGCGATGAATTCCAAATCCGAACGCAAGGTGATGACGGACGTTGGGCCTGTCGATGATGAACTCGTTCGGCCGATCGATCACCTCTTCATCCCGATTGCCCGACACGTACCACATCAGCACCTTGTCACCGGCGCGAATCGTCTTGCCACGCAGCTCCGTGTCCACCTTCGCCGTCCGCCGCATGTAGGCCAGCGGGGTCTGCCAGCGGATGATCTCCGGCACCATGCCGCGGATCAGGCTCGGATCATCCCGTAGTTTCCGATACTCGTCGGGATTCTGGTTGAGGGCCAGCACACCCCCGCTGATGGAGTTCCGCGTGGTGTCGTTGCCGCCGACGATGAGCAGCATCAGGTTGCCGAGAAACTCCATGGGCTGCATGTGACGGGTCTCTTGCCCGTGGGCGAGCATCGAGATGAGATCGTTTCCGGGTTCGGCGTTGACCCGTTCGTTCCAAAGGCGCGTGAAGTAGTCCAGACACTCCAGCAACTCCTCACGGCGCTGCTCGTTGCTGTCGATGATCCCCGCGCCAGGCACGGCGGTCGCGACGTCCGACCACCGGGTGAGCTTGCGGCGTTCCTCGAACGGGAAATCGAACAGCGTCGCGAGCATCTGGGTGGTCAGCTCCACAGAAACGGTATCCACCCAGTCAAACGTCTCGCCGCGTGGCAGGGAATCGAGGATCTTTCCCGCGCGCTCGCGAATGATGCTCTCGAGCTTGGCCAGGTTACGGGGGGCGACGACAGGGGTCACCGTCGCGCGCTGAACGTCGTGCTTGGGAGGATCCATCGCGATGAACATGGTCGGACGGAACCCTTCTTCAGGGGGTTGGTTGATGGGCGGGCCCAGCGTGATCCCACCCTCGGACGAAAAGATCTCGTGGTGGGTGTCCACGTAGAAGATGTCCTTGAACTTCGTCACCGACCAGAAGGGGCCGAAGGCGCTTTCCGAACAATAGTGCACCGGGTCCTCGTTGCGCATCCGCTCGAAGTAACCCCAATGAGCGTCATTCTGAAACAACGCCGGCTGGGCCACGTTCAGCTCGTCCAGGGGAAGGGAGTACGGATCTGGAGTCTCCGCCCGTGCGGCGGCGGGTTCGGTCATGCTTCGGCCCTCGAATCGAAAACTCACCGGAACCGTCATGGTAGAGCCCACGCGTCGAGTCGTCCACGCGCAGGGGCCGCATCCCGCCTTGACGGATGACCTGTACCCGCGCGCCTGGTATATGATTCGTCAACGGCCTCGAGACCCAGAACGATGAGCACCACGGAACAAATCGAGCTTGCCCGCCAGGTGGACGATCTGCGCGCCGAAGGCGCAGAGCTGGCCGAGTTGATGTCCTCCCTGCCCGCAGAAGACTGGCAGCGCAGCACCAGCTTCAAGAACTGGACCATCTACGACGTCATTGCGCACCTGCACTTCTCTGATCACATGGGGATGACGACGATCGAAAGCGGCGCCGCGTTCCAGGCGCTGATGGCCGACATGCAGGGCTCCGGACTCCCCTTCGTCGAGTACACCCGCCAGTGGCTGGGCGACGTGTCGGGTCCGGAACTGCTGGATCGCTGGAGAACGCTGCTCGATGAATTGTGCGATCGTCTCCAGGCGCTGGATCCCCAGGAACGACTGACGTGGGCAGGACCGGGCATGAAGCCGAGGATGTTCACGACGGCACGCCAGATGGAGACGTGGGCCCACGGCTGGGAAATTTACGATTGCCTGCGGCTCAACAGAGCTCACTCCGACCGGATCAAGAACATCGCGGCCATCGGCGTGCGCACTTTCGGCTGGACTTTCGTCAATCGTGGCCTGGAATTGCCCGGCGATCCGCCTTTTGTCCGCCTGACCGCCCCTTCCGGAGACGTCTGGGAGTGGAACGATCCAGGAGCCGACAGCAGCGTGACCGGCAGCGCCGTAGAGTTCTGTCAGGTGGTCACCCAGGTGCGCAACATCGCGGATACGCAACTCGAGGTGAGGGGCAAACCGGCCCGGGAATGGATGGCCATTGCCCAATGCTTTGCGGGCGGACCGGAGGAACCACCGGCCCCCGGCACCCGCCGCCCGGCCAATTGAGCCGGCGTCCACATCGGAGCCCTGCATGTCCGGACCCTTAAGCGGCATAAGAATCATCGAGCTGGCCACGATGATCGCGGTGCCCGGCGCCACCCACCTGCTTGCCACCCAGGGCGCCGAGGTCATCAAGGTGGAGGATCCGGTTCGCGGAGACGAGCTTCGGCACTACGGCAGCCAGAAAGGCGGCATGAGCGCGTGGTTCGTCAACGCCAATTCCGGCAAGCGATCCGTCGCGCTGGACCTGCAGCACGAGGAGGGAAAGCGCGCGCTCTGGAAGCTTCTGCAGCACGCCGACGTGGTGATGCAGGGCTTCCGGCCAGGCGTGATCGAGCGCCTCGGCTTTGACAGCGAAACGGTGAGGAAGCGCCGGCCTGAGATCGTCTACTGCTCTTCCTCGGGTTTCGGTCCCCATGGTCCCTATGCCCGGCTCCCCGTCTATGATCCGGTCATCCAGGCGCTTTCCGGCTGGGCCGGAGCTCAGCGCTACGAAGAGGAACCGCGCCTAGTGCGCGGCATGGTGGCCGACAAGGTCGCTGCTCTGACCTCCGCCCAGGCCGTGACGGCCGCGCTGCTGCAACGCTCGAGCACCGGTCGCGGAGGGCACGTGGAGCTCAGCATGCTGGAGGCCAACATCGCCTTCAACTGGGCCGACGTCATGATGCACGCTTCGCTGCTCGATGCGGACGCGACCCACCGGCCCAACCTGCTCTCGTCGTATCGGCTATTCGCCTGTCGGGACGGGTGGGTCACGGTGACCGCCGGAACAGATGCCCAATGGCGGGCTTTCGCCGAAGCGCTCGAAAGACCGGAATTGGCAGAGGACGATCGGTTCGCAACCGCATCGGCGCGGGCCGGGCACGTGGCAGACTGGTACCAGGCCATGGGCGAGGCGGTGGCCGCCTTCGAGCTCGAGGAAGTTCTGGGCCGTCTCCGGATTGCCGACGTGCCAGTTGCGCCCGTCCTCGACCCCGCTGACGTTGCCGCCGACCCCCAGGTAGCAGCCGCAGACCTGCTGCGCGAGGTCGAGCATCCTGTTGCAGGTAAGCTGCGCCAGCCTCGTCCGAGCGCTGAGATTTTCGGTGGCTCGATAAGCCTCGCACCCGCGCCGACCCACGGCCAGCATACCGCAGAGGTACTGACCGAGATCGGCTACGAGCAGAGCACCATCGGCAGGCTGGCAACCGAGGGCGTGATCAAGGTCCCCTAGACGTTTCGATCCCGGTCCTGCCAGTACGGGTCGCGCAGCTCACGCTTGAGAATCTTTCCCGTGGGCGCTTTAGGTAGGCTGTCGACGAAGTCGACGGACTTGGGCTTCTGATAAGACGCCAGGTTGGCCCGGGCCGCGTCGATGATTTCCTGCTCCGAGGCAGTCTCGCCCGGCTTGAGCACCACCACGGCCTTGACGGCTTCTCCCCACTCGTCGTCGGGAACACCGATCACCGCGGCCTCCAGCACGGCCGGGTGCTTGTGGATGGCCGCCTCCACCTGGGTCGAGTAAATGTTCTCGCCGCCGGAGATGATCATGTCCTTGGCGCGGTCGACGATGAACACGTAGCCGTCCTCGTCCCAGGTGGCCACGTCGCCCGTCCACATCCAGCCGTCGCGAATGGTCTCCGCCGTGAGATCGGGACGCCCCCAGTAGCCGAGCATGTTGGCATCCGAGCGCACCACGATCTCCCCCGCGGTGGCGCCGTCTTTCGGGACCGGCTCGCCCCGCTCGTTGACAACCTGGACCCGCGTGACGAAACCCTCGCGACCACAGGAGTTCAGGCGCTCGGGATTTTTGCCCGCCACCGCGTCCGCGTGGTCCTCCTGGGAGAGAAACGTCATGGTCATCCCTTCCGTCTGCCCGTAGCCCTGTATGAGCGTGCATGGGAAGGACTCGAGCGCGGCCTTCACCACCGTGCCAGGCATGGGTCCTCCGCCGTACTGGATATTGCGCAGGCTCGACAGGTCGTAGCTGGCAAAATCGTCGACCGCCATCATCCAGTTGAGCATGGTGGTGATGCCCAGGAAAGCGGACACCCGCTCGGCCTGGATGATCTCCAGCGCCTCCCTGGCTTCGAAGTTCATCAGCACCACCGGGCAGCCGTGCGCCATGTAGTTCATCGCCAGGGCCACCGGGATGTGAAACATCTGGCCCGTCAACATGTAGACGTCGGTCGGCACCACCCGCTCGGCCACCGTCTGGTTGACCATGCCCATGAAGAGCGATTTGTGGGAATGAAGCGCGCCCTTGGACAGCCCGGTGGTGCCTCCCGTGTACAGGATCAGCACCGGGTCGTCGTCTCCCGTGGACGTCGAGGGCTCGGGCTCGTCGGCCCGGGAGGCCCTGACCAGATCTTCGAAAGACCCGTCGCTAGAGGCCCCGAACTCGAGCCAGCGCGGCACGTCCACCAGACCCTGCAAAGCGTCCCGCTCGCCGCGGAACTCGTCTGACGTGACGATGACGCTGGGGCCGCCGTCCTCCAGGATTCTCGAAAGCTCGTCCACCCCCAGGCGCCAGTTGAGGGGCTGAGCGATCAATCCCGCGCGCGCGCAGGCGTAGTAGACCTCGAAGTACTCGATGCTGTTCTTGGCCAGCACGCCTATGCGTGCGCCCTTTTCAAGGCCCTGCGCGCAGAGGCCATTGGCAAGCTTACGGACCCGCTCGTCCAGCTCGCCGAAGGAGACCCGGCGCCCCGTAGGGACGTCGACGATCGCCGGGCGGCGCGGGTCCAGCGCGGCCCACTTGGCGGTAATGTTTCCGATATTCATGGAGTCCTCCTAGCTTGCCCGCAGGAACTGATAGACGGCCGTAACCCCCAGAACAGAAAGGAGCAAGAAAGTGCCCTGCGCCCCGATAAGTCGGGGGTAGTTGACGTTGGCACCCGGAGCCCGGTCCAGACCCCAGACGTGCAGCACCCGCAGAGCCACCAGAGAGACGCCAAACGCGTGCATGGCGGGAGCGCCAACGCCGCTCAGCTCCACGAGGTACATGAGCACCACAGCCAGCGGAACGTTCTCGACGAAATTGGCCTGCACCCGGAGCGTTGCGTCACCACGCCACTCCGGCTGTCCTCGACGAACGCGGGCGCGGAGCACCAGGTTGGCGAGAAAAACGCTCATCAGCCCCAGCAGCCCGGCATAGAGCAGAGTAACGGGCATCATGAGATGAAAACCCCGGCCAGAACGGCCACCGTGCCGCCTAAGGCGAGCGCGAGGCCGATGTATCCGTACTGATCGATCCAGAACAGCCCGAAGGCCTCGGGCGTGCCCTTGGGGGCCGTCGGCGTGTCGCCCCGTCGAACCTGCCGGGGCAGCCCACCTACCCAGATGATCTGCAGGCCATGCCAAAGGCCGCCGAGCCCCAGGACGATCAACCAATCAACCAGCGCCATCTCTTCCCCCTGGCTCTCCCAACCTTTTCACCCCCACCTGGAACTGAAGTAGGATACAGTTTTTCGGGGAGGGTTCACCATGGCGGAGCATGCCGGCAACGAAGGCGTCAATCTTCAACTCCATCTGAAGCGGGTCCCGGAGGGCCTCGCTGGTCCAGGCGACTTCGAAGTTCGCGAAACCGAAATTCCCCGGCCCGGGGAGGGTGAAGTGCTGGTCCGAGCTCATTACTTCGGGCTCGATGCCGCGCTGCGACTCATCGTCCGCGACAGCAAGGATTTCCTGTTCCGGGTCGAGCCAGGTGATCTCGTGCGCGGCTCCATGGCCGGAGAGGTGATCGAGTCGAACAACCCCGACTACTCCGTGGGCGACCTGGTGCTGGCGTCCTCCGGCGTTCAGAACTACGCCATCAGCGACGGCAGCGACCTGGAAAGATGCGACACGACCCAGGCGCCGCTCGGATCATGGCTTGGCGGGTTTGGCGTCTCGGGCCTGACCGCTTACTTCGCGATCACCGAAGAGTGCAAACCTCAGCCCGGGCAGACGGTGGTCGTGAACGGAGCGGCCGGCGCCGTTGGCTCGATCGCCGGGCAAATCGCCCGGCTTGCCGGCGCGCGGACCATCGGTATCACGAGCAGCGACGAAAAGTGCCGCTGGCTCACGGAAGAACTGAACTACGATCATGCCATCAACTACAAGGCCGGCAGTCTCTACGATCAGCTGGCCGAGGCGGCGCCCGAACGGATCGACGTGATCTTCGACAACGTGGGCGGTCAGATCCTCGACGAGAGCCTGCGACTGATCGGCATGCGGGGCGTCGTCCTGCTGTGCGGTTCCACCTCTCAGTACGCCGCCGAGCACATGACCGGCCCGGACAACTACATCTGGCTGGGTACCATGCGGGCGCGCATGCAGGGTTTCGTAGTTTTCGACTACGCAGACCGCTACGAGGAAGCCCGCCGCAGGATGGCGCGCTGGATCAAGGCTGGCCAGCTGAAGCTCCCGGAGTACGTCGTCGACGGCGATATCGGCGACTATCCAGAAGCCTTTCTGCAGCTCTATCAGGGCGCAAACCGGGGCAAAATGCTTTTGCGGCTGCCAGCCGCTCGCTGATTTCAGCCCGCCGTGCCGGCCCTTGGCAGTGGCCCGGTTTCAATCGGCTATCGGTTCGCGGCCCACTCCCGGGCATCCGGCGATGCCACCCAGCGGAGCGCGTTGCGCAGCAGACGACGAAAGTCCGCGTTGCCGAAAGCCTCTGGGCTGTCACCGATATCGGCTGCCACCACCGGACTGTTTCCGGCCGCGTTGGCCCAAACCACGACGTTGCTCCCTTCCGGGTGCGACCACGCAGCCTGCTCCTCGGGCGGGGCCAGGGGCGGCGGCGTGAAGTTTGCCGCGACGAACTCGTAATCGCTTTCGAACAACGGCGTGACTTTCGGGCCGAGCGTCGCCGTCTTCAGGTAGATTTCGTCGGTCACGGTAAAGCCATCCTCGAGCCCCGCGACGACGGGATGAGAGGGATCGACTGGCGACAGGTCGATGGTCGGGTTCGGGTAGGGACCGTGGCCGCCGCGATAACCCGATCCCGGCACGCGCTGCCCGTTAATTTCGCCCTCGCTCAGCATGAACGAAGAGCCCGAGATCGCGCGCCACAGAGGCCACAAGGGCCAGGAGACCGTGCCGTGATTGAGCATGACGATGCCGGTTCCGCCATCGATCAACGCCTCGATGCTGCGCCGGTAGTCCTCGGGCGGCGTGCCCGTGTCCCCTGCGCCGTCGTGCATCAGCCCGATGCCGGGAATCCCCGACATGTCGTAGAAGAGCACGGCGTCGTAAACCCCCACGTTCTCCGGCCGCAGGATGACCTGTGCCGCCGGCTGCTCGACCATGGTCACGTCGACGTCGTCCATCTCCTCGAACATCGCCAGGAACGCATCGTGATCAAACGCATGCCCTTTCGTGACGAGAAGCACTCTTACCGGCTCCATCGATCATCCCCCCTTCCTGATGATGACAACCATCCGGCGACGGCCGGCATGACGGCCAGAACTTAACGCTAGGGTGACCGTGACGCAACGCCTTGACGGCCACCCACGATACGCACCAACCTAGATGCCGGTCGACAACCAACGGGAGGGAACCACGATGACGGTAGAGCAACTCCTCGAACTCGAAGAGATCAAGAACCTGCGACACATGTACAGCCACTATTTCGACGGCAAACAGGTGGACAAGCTGGCGGATCTGTTCACAGATGATGCCGTCTGCGAGTTCGGACCCGACTACGGTGGAGACTGGGTCGGCAAGGAGCAGATCCGCGCCAACTACGCCACGTATACCGAGGCCGAAGGGGACGAGCACGAGGTCATGCACGCGGTGACCAATCCATGGATTCGCTTCATCGACGCGACAACGGCCAACGGCCGCTGGTACCTGCTCGATCTGCGCACTGCCGAAGGGGCGGAGAACCCGCTCATCCTGTTCGGCATCTACGACGATGTCTACAAGAAGGTCGACGGGCAATGGCGCATACACCGGACGCGTATCGACTTTCTCTGGCCGAAGCGCCACTTTCACGGATACCGCGATCTGTAATCTGCAAAAGCAGGAGGACGAGACGATGAGCACGAACATGGAGCAACAGCTTCAGGAACTGCTGGACAAGAAGGCCTGCGAGGAAGTGCTGCTGCGCTACGGGCGAACCCAGGACTGGCTGGACGAGCCTGGACAGGCAAGCTGCTTCTGGCCCGACGCCGAGGTCGATTTCGGCTTCTTCACCGGCAACGGTGAGGATTGGGTGAAGACGGTGATGCCCCATGAGCAGGAAGCGCTGCGGAGGTGGCACATGAGCACGAGCATCATCATCAAGGTCGACGGCGATCGGGCCACCGCAGAATGCTACGGAATCGCCGCTGGCACTGCCGAGATAGACGGCGAGCTGATGGACACGGTGTACGGCGGACGCTATCTGGACGAGCTGGAGAGGCGCGAGGGAGAGTGGCGTATCTCCAAGCGGACGTACGTCCTCGATTGGAGCCATCGATTCCCCAACGCGCTGGTGGCCAACACCGGCGAGGATTTCGCTCTACACATTCTGAAGATCGACGCGCCCGGCCATCCCATGTACCGGGAGCTTTAGCTCTGCGCGATCGGGCGGACCAGGCTCCGCATGGCTTCAACCATGGCGGGGTCGGCGGTTCCCTTGAAGGATGAATCCAGCACGGCGTTGCGCTCGGCGATGATTTCCCGGAACTCGGGATGCGTGCATAAAAAGAACCGGTTTTCGAGCACGCCATCGAGCACCTGCTCCGCCAGATCTAGCGGGTCCGTCCCAACGGCGGGGGCGTCACCCTGATCCGCATCGTCGGCCGGGATGGGCGCCGGCCCCTCGTCACTGGAGAGATGAGCCGGGCGGTTGCGATGGCTGGTGGTTAACGCGGTACGCACCACGCCCGGGCACAGCACGGACACCCCAACACCGCTTTCCAGGAGATCAGCAAGCAGAGCCTCTGACAGCCCCACCACGCCGAACTTGGCCGCGTTGTAGATGCCCAGGCCCGGCATGCCAACGAGCCCGCCCACCGAAGCGGTGTTGACCACGTGCGCGTCCGGACCGTGCCGCATCAGCTCTGGAAGAAAGGCGGTCACGCCGTTGACCACGCCGCCGAGGTTGACGCCGAGCACCCAGTCCCAGTCTTCATAGGTCACGTCGTAGAGCGGTCCCGCCGCGTTTACCCCCGCGTTGTTGCAGAGCAGCTGAACCGCCCCGTACGCTTGCAGGGCGCGGTCCCGCGCTCGCGCGACCGCTTCGCGATCGGTCACGTCCAGCTGCAGGGGCAACACCTCCGCTCCGCCTTCCGCCAGCGTCGCGGCGGCGCTTTCCAGAGCAGCCTGCTCCACGTCCGCCATCACGACGCGCATCCCCTCTCTGGCAAGCACGGTGGCCAAGCCCAAGCCGATGCCGCTGGCAGCTCCCGTGATGAATGCAACCTTGTCACGAACGGATTCCATTGCTGCCCTCCCAGGCGTTGTGTTCGACCGAACCTATCATTGACCAGGACACTGTGATACCAATGATCGCTTAAAATTCCCCGGGGAGATGACTCAGTGAACCGAACGATTTGGGCCGCCGTCTGTCTTGGAGCCGCCTTGCTGTCAGGGTGTACCGACCAGGAGGCCAAACCGGAAGCGGAGATGCCTAACGCCGTGACGGAACAGCCACGGGAACTGATGCCCGGAGAGCGGGGCGCGCAGGACTATGCCGACGAGATATTCGCCCGCGAATCCATGCCCGGCAAGGCCGTTTACTCGCAACACTGCGCGGCCTGTCATGACGGCGCGGTCAAGAAGGCACCGCATAAGCTCATGCTGGGTCTGATGACGCCCGAGGCGGTTCTGGAAACGCTCAATACCGGCCTGATGAAGGAGCAAGGCGCCCTGCTCGATGAAGAGGACAAGCGGCTCGTTTCCGAGTATCTGGCCGGCGTGCCCATGGGCACGCAAGCGGCCACCGCGGTGGCGATCTGCTCGGGGCCGGCGGCCGAGTTCGACTACGACGACCCCCCTCGCACGACCAACTGGGGGCTGCAGCGCACCAACACGCGATCCATCAGTCTTGACGACGCCGGCATCGATCGAGCGAGCCTCGCCGAACTCGAGCTCAAGTGGGCGTTCGCTTTTCCCGGCGCCAACCGCGCTCGATCCCAGCCGACCCTGGCCGCCGGCGCGATATACGTCGGCAGCCACAATGGCCTCGTCTACGCTCTGGACCGCGAAACCGGCTGTGTCCGCTGGACCTACGAGTCCGCTGCCGAAGTTCGGACCGGAATCGTCCTGGAGAGCTGGAACGCGGGTGATGCTGAAGCGAAACCCAGAGCGTACTTCGGCGACGTGCTGGGCAACGTCTACGGCATCGACGCCGTCAGCGGCGCGGAGATCTGGCGCATGCGGGCCGACGAACATCCCAACGCGACCATCACCGGCACGCCGTCACTCCACGACGGGCGCCTTTTCGTCCCCGTGTCTTCCCTGGAGGTCAGCCTGGCAGCCGACCCGGCATACGAGTGCTGCACGGGCAGAGGCTCGGTGGTCGCGGTGGACGCCGCAACCGGCGAAATGCTCTGGCAGACCTACACCATCGAAGAGGAGCCCACCGTGCAGAGCCAGAACCGGGTGGAAACGGACATGTACGGGCCTTCCGGCGCGATGGTCTGGAACAGCCCGGCCATCGACGCGAAGCGCAACCAGCTCTACGTCGGCACCGGCGAGAACATGTCTTCCCCCGCCACCCTGACCAGCGACGCGATTTTCGCGATAGGTCTGGATACGGGCGACGTGAGGTGGGTTTTTCAGGGAACGCCGAACGACGCGTGGAACTCGGCATGCGACACGGACCGGCCGGAGAGCTGCCCCGTGGAAGACGGCCCGGATTTCGACTTTGGCGCCGCGACGATGCTGCTCACCACGGAGAAGGCCGGCGATCTGGTCATCGGGGGTCAGAAGTCCGGGCTCGTCCACGCGCTGAATCCGGATACCGGCAAGCTGGTATGGCAGAGCCGGGTCGGGCGCGGCGGCATTCAGGGCGGTATNNGGACGAGCGGCTCTACGTGCCCATCAGCGACATGAGAGACGGCAGAACCTACCCGGACCCGGAGCGGCCCGGCCTGCACGCGCTGGACCCGAACACCGGCGAAGCCTTGTGGTCTTTCGACAATCCTGACCTGTGCACCGATCGTGAGTTCTGCGATCCCGGGATCTCTCAGGCCATCACTTCCGCGGGCGGCCTGGTGCTCGCCGGGGGCATGGACGGCGTCATGAGGATTCACGACGCGGCAACCGGCTCGCTGTTGTGGGAGCGAGATACCACCGAGACCATCGCCACGCTGTCGGGTACCAACGCCTTCGGCGGGTCCTTCGGCGGCGGTTCGGCTCCCGTCGTCGGGGATGGCGTCGTGGTGCTCAGCTCAGGCTACGGCATCTACGGGCACATGCCGGGCAATCTGCTAATGGTCCTGGAAGCCGGGGAAGCCCCGAAAGCCGATTGAGCGGCCCAGAAACTAGCCCGACGTCGACCGCGCTGCTCGGGTCGGGCTGACCTTTCCCCTATCGCCCCGGATCAGTTGACGCGAGGCTCAATAGTCAACATCATTGACCCTGATTCTGATCGCGCGTTCGACATAACAACTTCCTGGGGAGGGGGTCATGAATATCAGATCTGCCGGCGCCACCGCTGCGCTTGTCTTGGCGGGCCTCACGGGTGGCCTGCTTGAAAGTCGGCCGGCCGCTGCCGCCGAAGAAGAATCCGCGCTGGTGCACGAAGAAGTCATCGTCACCGCCCGCCGGCGCGAGGAAAGTCTGCAATCGGTTCCGGTCGCCGTTTCGGTGCTCACGGGAGACGAACTCGTCGAGCAGGGCGGCATGAAGATCGACGCCATCGGCAAGGTCGTGCCAAACGTTCATTTCGAAGCAGCCGGCGGGACCAGCGGCGTGAAATCGCCGGTCGTCTTCATCCGCGGCATGGGCCAGAACGACTTCATCCCGGTCGAGGACCCTGCCGTGGGCATCTATCTCGATGGGGTCTATATGGGCCGTAACCTCGGCAGCGTGTTCGATCTCATCGACATCGAGCGGGTGGAAGTCCTGCGCGGACCCCAGGGAACCCTGTTCGGACGCAACACCATCGGTGGCGCGGTCAACATCATCTCCAAAAGCCCGACCGACGAGTTCGGCGGAAAGCTCAAGGTTGCAGGCGGAGACGAAGGCTACATAGAAGCCCAGGGCAGCGTGAACCTGCCGTTGGGCGATCGGGCTGCCGCCCGGCTGAGCGGTTTCGTGCGCGAGCGCGACGGCTACGTGAAGGCCCTGCAGCACGACGATCTGGAACTCGGCAGCGACGACATCTGGGGCCTGCGAGGCAGCCTGCGAGCCGAGCTGACCGACACATTCAGTCTCGATATCGCCCTGGACTACTCGAAGGCCGAGGAGACGCCGGGAGCCATCTCCCCCATCGCCGGCATCGGAGGCTTCAACGGCGACGTGATCACCCTCGGGCTTCCTGCCCAGCCGTTCGCCTTCTTCTGGAACGCGATCTGGAGCGGCGTTGCCCCGCCTGGGTGTTTGACCGGCACAGGCCAGGCCAGTAACAGCGCGTGCTACGGCCCGGTGTGGAACACGGACGATCCCTACAAGACCAATTCCAGCTATCGCGACAACACCGGGACCCAGATCGATCCTGAGCAGAGCGTCGAGGTCTGGGGCGGCAACGTGACGGCGACCTGGCAGATCGGCTCCGTGGAGCTGAAGTCCATCACCTCCTATCGGGAGTTCGACATCGGCTTTTTCAACGATCTGGACTTTTCACCCTACATCCTGTTCGCCAACAACCACGACGAATACACCCAGGAGCAGTGGTCCCAGGAGCTGCAGCTGAGCGGGACTGCCATGAGCGACCGCATGGACTACCTCCTCGGCTTCTACTATTTCGACGAGGAAGGCCACGAGGCAATCTTCAACCAGATCTCCTTCGCACCGCCGCTTGCTGCGCCGCCTGACTTCTTTTTCCAGTACCTGGACCGCTTCATCGACAACGACAGCTGGGCCGTGTTCGGGCAGGTGAACTTCGACCTGACCGAGACCCTGACGTTGACGGTAGGCGGTCGCTACACGGAGAGCAACAAAGACTTCGCCCTGATCACCGAGCGGCGTGTCGGGCCCATCTCCGACCAGGGCGGCAAGCTGACCACGGAAGAATTCACCCCGCTGGTGTCGCTGGCCTGGCAGGTTCAGGAGGACGTCATGGTCTACGCGACCTGGTCGGAAGGCTACCGGGACGGCAGCTACGCGGCGCGCTTCACCGGCGCGGTGCCGGACCCGCTGCCCAACTACGATCCCGAGTACGTCAACAACTACGAAATCGGGGTCAAGACCACGCTTCTCGACGGCCGCATGCGACTGAACGCCACCGCGTTCCTCATGGACTACGAGGACATGCAGATCAACGCGTCCAGCGACGAGGTGACGACGTCGTCGACCAAGGCCAACCTCGGAGACGCGACCATCTCCGGCGTGGAGCTCGAGATCTCCGCACTCGTGACGGAGAACCTCACCCTGGGGCTGAACCTCGGCATTCTGGATGACGACATCGACAGCCTGAAAGGCACGCTGATATCGAACACCATCGTCATCGACGAGACCAGCGACCTGCCCAACACGCCGAACTGGACGTTGTCCATCATGGCGAAGTACGAGATTCCGCTGAACAACGGATCGCGCCTCGCCTTCCGCGCCGACTATGTGGCCAAGGACGACTATTACAGCCGCGCCGAGAACATTCCCGAGCTGCTGATCGACGATTACGAGAACCTGAACGTCAGCGGAACCTTCATCTCCCCCGGCGGTGATTGGGAAGTCGGCGTCGGGGTACGCAACGCGACGGACGAGTTCTACTATCAGTCCGCGACGCCTTTCGCGACGTTTGGCCTCGCCTTCGGCCAGCCGGTTCGACCGCGAACCTGGTACGGTTCAGTCACCTACAACTTCGGCGACTGATCGCAGAACGAGGACGACGCAGTTCCGACGCGGTCAATGCAGGCCGCGTCGGGCGTCGCTCGCGAATTTGGCTCGAAAGATGTCAGTCCTCGAGGCTGATCGCTACCGCCGGGCAGACCTCGATGGCTTCCTCGGCGTGCTTGCGCATGTCGTCATCGCTGATCTCGTCCACCAGCACCACCGGGTAGCCCTCGTCCCCCATGCGGAACAGCTCCGGGTGGTTGTAGTAGCACTCGCCCGACTTGTAGCACTTCTCGTAGTCGATCTTCACCTTCATGGGCGGTCGAACTCCATCCACAGTTCCTGAGGAGACCGGAACCCGCCGGAATCGATGGATGGCGAGCTGATACCCGGGTGCTCGGCGAACTTCGGCCGCGGGTTGCGGATGGCTTCCATGAGCCTGGTGCATGCGATGGCCGACTCCTGACGCGCCATGGCGTAGCCCATGCAGAAATGCTGGCCGATGCCAAAACCCAGGTGCCCGGGCTTGCCGTCCTTGTAGCGTCCCGAGCGGTTTTCCCGCCCCATGTGGAGGTCTTCTCGGTGAACGTCGAAAGTGTCGGGATCCTTGAACACCCGCTCGTCCCGGTTGCCGGCGCCGAGATAGAGGATCACCCCGGCGCGCTCGGGAATGACGTGGCCGTGCAGCGGGATCTCCCGGGTCGTGTGCCGGAACTGGGCGTGAACCACGGGGTCGTAGCGCATCATCTCGGTAAAGACGTTCTCCCAGAGCGCAGGATTCTCGAGCACGTCGGGAAGCTGATCGGGCCTGGTGTACAGCATGTGGTACCACATGTTGGCGATGGCCTTGTCCGTGGTGTCTCCTCCTGCAGCAAGCAGCAGGGCCACGAAGCCTTTGATCTCCTCCACGCTCATTCGGCTGCCGTCGAGCTCAGCAACGCAGATCCGCGAGAGCAGATCTTCCCCGGGATTCTTCGATCTTTCCCGGATCATCGGGTCGATGTAGTCCCACATGTCGTTACGCGCCTTAATCCCTCGCGCCATGTGGTCACCGCCGAAGCCGAGTCCGGCGATCAGCAGCTGATACCAGTCGACGAAGGTATCCTCGTCCTCCCGGGGCAATCCAAGCATGTTGGAGATGACCCGGATCGGCACCTGACTGGAGAACTGGGTGACCAGTTCAACCTCTCCGTCGTCAATGAATCGGTCGATGACCTCCTGGGAGATCTGGTCGATCATCGGCAGAAAGTCGGTCAGCTTCTGGCCGACGAACTGCCCGGCCACGATGTTGCGCAGCCGCCGGTGCTCGTTGCTGTTCCCGTATTCGAGGATGTTGGGCCCGAACACGTGCCTGGAGCCGAACTCGTAAGGCCCGTCGGGCTTGTAAACGGCCCGGTCGAAGCTCTCGTTATCCTGGAAGGCTCCGTCGATGTCCCAGTATCGGGACAGGATCCACCGATTGTGGAAGCGATCGTGATAGACCGGGTGGTAATCCCGAAGCCGCTTGTAGATGGGGAACGGATCCTGCTGAAACGCTTCCGAGTCGAATTCCCGGGGATCCAGGTCTGCCAGTGATTCAGCTGTAGCGGACACTTCTCCCTCCTGTTTAGTGATGTGTTCCGTTGCGCGGGAAGGCTAGCGCTTCGAAAAGCTGACCGGCAGCTTCCAGCACGTATGCATCTCGCCCACCCGAAGGCTCGCCAGATGGGGATTCGCGCCCTCCTGAAGGCGCAGGTCGGCGACCATGTCCAGCAGCACACGGGAGGCTTTGACCGCCGTATCGCGAGTGATCGCGTAAAGCGATCGCGGCCGGTCCTCCGGAATGGCCGGATGCCGCGACGGCGGCCCAAGCCCGAAGGCGATCCCCGAGGCCAACCCGTCCGCGCGAAACTGCCCGCGCGGCTCGCGCTGACACATGTCCCGCCGATCGACGATGAACCGATCCGGATCCTCAAATATCCGGGGGTCACGGTTTGCCGCCGCGGCGCTGCAGATCAGCTGGGCACCCTCGGGAATGAGCTTCCCGAAGCGCTCTACCTCGTGGCGGGCGAACCTCTCGGCGTTTAGCACGGGCGCCGAATGCCTGAGCGTCTCGAGGTAAGCAAGCTTGAGCAGCCGGTTGTCCGTCTGCGCGACCTCAAACTGGTCCGGATGGGTCATGAGCAGGAACCACATGTTGGCCAGAGCACCGTGGAGGGTCTGATGGTCGCCCTCCAAAAGCGTGACCACCACGTCTGCAGCCGTCACCGGTCCGCCCTCGATGTCCAGGCCAACCATGGCCGAGAGCATGTCCTCGCCAGGATCGCTGCGCCTGGCTTCGACCAGCGGCTCAACGTAGGCAACGAGCTCTTGCAGGGCGACCAGGCCCGACTGCTGCGCATTCGGCTCCCACGAGACGCCTCGCTGCATGCGCCAGTATCGTTCGGCGAAGTCGCCGACGTCACCGTCGGGCAGACCGAGCAGGCGGGCCAGCATCTCCAGGGGATAGCGGGCGGCAAACTCCCTAGCCAGGTCGGCCTCGCCGCGCGTGACGAACTCACCAGCGATATGTTCGGCCAGCGGTTGCGCGCGCTCTTCGATGCCGCGTGCCTGGGCCTCCAGGACGGGCAATTCCGAGCGCAGATCCCGGCCGAAGCTATCCAGCCCGTAGTACCAAGTCTTCGGCCGCGTCTCGAAATTGCCCTCATCCACGAAGATTGAGGTGACGTCGTCGTAACGGGTCACCCAATAGCTGTTGCTGAGCCAGTTGCGATAGCAGGGATAGTTCTCACGCAGGATCTCCAGCAGAGGGTAAGGATCCCGCCGGTACTGCTCGGATATCAGGTGGATGGGCTTGATTTTCTCGGTCGACTCACCAACTCGCTCACGCTGGTGCACCTCGTAGGTACGGTAGCCGGGCCCGCTCGTACCCGGTCGACGTGTGATCACCACGCCGTTCAACCCTGCTACCAACTGGTCTTCCGCTACCGTCGCCACCGTCAACTCCCGACTTGCTGCCCGAATTCCCGCTTCAGAGCCTTACAGATCGTAATCCAGCCAGAGTTCCCGGACCGAGACCAGGCCGATCGGCGCAAGGCTCTTTCCGTCGATGTCCTTGGGCATCTTGTCCACGTTGATCCGGGGATTCTTCATGTGCTTGTGGAGAATCCGGGAACCCACGGTCGCTTCCTGATGGGATATCCAGGCGCCGGGGCACAGATGGGGGCCTACGCCGAAGGCCATGTGGCTGCATTTGCCGTCCTTACGGTAGCCGCTGCGCAGCAGCTTTCCGGAATAGAGGTCCTCGCGAAAGATGTCGAAGGTTTCCGGGTCCTTGAAAATGCGCTCGTCGTGATTCGCGGAGAAGTCGACCATCTGGCAAAGGGACCCCGCCGGGATCGAGACCCCGTGCATTTCCACGTCGAAGCTGTTGTGGCGCGGTTGCCCGCCGATCGGCGTCGAGTGCCGAAGGGTCTCGTGGAACGCACGATCCCACAGGGTCTCGTCCGCGCTGACCGCTTCGAACTGATCGGGATGCTGCAGCAGGAGGTACCACATGTTCAGAATGGCGCCCCGCGTCGTTTCGCCACCGCCACCCACGACGAGCGCGATGTTGGAGGTGATCTCCTCGGTGGAGAGGAAGTCGCCGTCTACCTTCGTCTCGCAGAGCTTGCTGATGATGTCTTTGCCCACCGGGTTGCCGTCGTTGTCGTAGAGGTACGTCGGCTCGACGCGCCGTTCCTCGACGATCTCGGCCACGTAGTCCTCGAGGTGCTGACGCGCTTCCAGGCCCTGCTTGTGGGTTTCCGAGCCGCCGAGGCCGGACATCATGGAGTTGTACCAGTAATAAAAGTCGTCCTGGGCTTCCTTGGGAAAACCCAGCACCTCGCAGACCACCCGGATGGGAAACTCGTTGGCGAACACCTTCCCCAGAGCGACGGTGCGAACGCCGTCTTTCTCCGTCACCCACTCCGAGCCGACGGCTTTGTCCCAGCCCGCGATCATCTCCTCCGCCAGGCGCTCGATGGCAGGAATACGGGCCTTCAGCGACTGGCCGACCAGATGCTGTCCGTAAAGATTCCGGCGCCGCCGGTGCTCGATGCCGCTGAGCTCGAGCTGCGTGTTGCCGAGCACGCCGCTGGAGCTCCCCTTGGGAATGGTGTTGAAACCCTCGTCGTCGAAGTAGCACTCCGTAATGTCGTCGTATCGCGTTACCCAGTAACAGTTGTGAAGCTTGTCGTGATAAACCGGATAGTGGTCGCGGAGAATCCGATAATACGGATAGGGGTTACGGAAAAATTCGGGCGAATCGAAGATGCGCGGGTCAACAAGAGGCGTGCCGTCCTCGGTATGGCCCATGTCGACGGCCTGCCCCTCGGGCATCAGCGGGAACTCCTTCAGCGCGCCAGCGCCCCCGGACTCCTCCTCGGACAGCGTTTCCAACACATCGGCTACGGAACTCATGATTCCTCCTACTCCACGATTTGAAGTAAAAGTTGTAGTAAGGTTCAATTATTAGAAGGTACTCGCTAAGCTCCAGTTTGGCAACGAATCCGGGGCTGAACGGCCTTCCGGAAGCCGGCTCCCAAGGGCCGATTGAGCAACTTGAAGCAACTTTCAGACTCGGGGATGTACATGACATTCGTGATCGCCAACGCCTGTATCGACGTGATGGATCAATCCTGCATCGAAGTCTGTCCGGTGGACTGCATCTACTTCGATGAGGACGACGATCGGATGTGCTACATCCATCCCGACGAGTGCATCGACTGCGCGGTGTGCGAGTCTGCCTGCCCGGTGGGCGCGATATTCAAGGACGACGACGTGCCAAAGGATGTCGAGGATTTTACCGCCATCAACCTGCTCTGGTTCGAAGACAAAGACGCCGCCCGCCAGAAGGTCGAGGCCTTCGCCGCCGGCAATACCTCGATCACCTGAGCGGAGCCATCAGCTTGTCCGGGACACGCTCGTTGACGCCCGCTCAGGCGCAACGGCGTGCCAAGATACTCAACGCCGCTCGGGACATCGTCACCTGCCATGGTTACGACGGCATGATCATGCGCGACGTGGCCGCGCTCGCGAACGTCTCGGCGACCACCCTTTACAACCTCTACAACACCAAGGACGAGCTGCTTCTGGAAGCGCTTCGCGACAGGATCGAAGCCAGCACCGAGCAGGCACGCCGCCGCGCCCCCGAACCCGGCTACCACTACCTGCTCGCCCACGTCGAGAGCGTGTGCCAGGAGACCCGCCGTTCTCCTGCCTACGTGAACGCGATCGCCCAGGCGCTGTTTCGCTCTTCGCCGGGAGATCCGCTCGTGGAGGTCCTGCTCGCCAGGCTGCAGGAAGATGTCGAAAGGTCGTTGCAGGCCATGAGCCAGGCCGGGCACCTGCATCGCGACGCAAACATCGACCAGCTGGGCCGAGCCCTGGCCGGTTCGTTCTGGTCCAACTTCCTGCTGTGGAACAAAGGACGGCTCGCCCTGAAGGACCTGGAGAGAGCTCAGCTCAACGGGTACCTGTCACTGCTGATCCCAGCCTCGACCGGCCGAGCGAAGGGGATCCTGCAGAAACGCCTGCTGGCGCTGAACGGGCTAAACTGAATAAGCGCGAACCGCCTATGCGGGGCCCCCCGCAACGTCAATGAACTGCCCCGTCGTCCACTCCGCCGCCGGCGAGGCGAAGAACACCGCGGCCGCCGCGCAGTCCTCCGGGGTTCCCGTCCGCCCGAGAGGAATCTGGGCATCGAAGGTCTGGTGGGCTTCCTCCTCGGAAATATGCATGGTCTCCTTGAGCATCTCCGTGACGATGATCCCGGGCGCGATGCAGTTGACGGTGATTTTCTTCGGCGCGAGCTCCACGGCCAGCGTCCGGGTCATGCTGATCATCCCCATGTTGGCGGCCGAGTAGACGCCGAACCCCGGCGCCGCCCGGTGGGCGGCCACGGAAATGATGTTGATGATGCGACCACCGTTCTCCATCCGCTTGGCTGCCTGCTGAGCGCCCCACCACTTGGTCTTCATGTTCAGGGTGAGCTGCTCGTCGAACTTTTCGATGGGGATGTCGGGCAGGGAATACGTCTTGCGGTCCAGATTCCCCCCCGCGTTGTTCACCATGATGTCCAGGCGGCCAAACTCTTCCACCACCCGGTCCAGAACCCCGGGGATGGCCGTGAAGTCCATGACGTCCGCGGAGACGCCGAGCCCGCGCCGGCCCCGCTCGCCGATCTCTTGCGCCACCGCATCCACGTCTGCCTGACGCCGCGCAACCACCACCACGTCTGCTCCGCAGTCGGCCAGCGCCAGCGCGATTCCCCGCCCGATCCCGCGACCGCCGCCGGTCACGACGGCAACCTGACCGTCGAGCCGGAATTTGTCGTGCATGTTCATATCGCGTCTCCTAGGCTTTGTTGAACTCGATGTGCAGCTCCTTCAGAGCCCGCAGCGAGAAATTCGGTGCGACGGTAAAGTCGTTCTTCCCCGGGGCAAACCACATCTCGTCGATCTTTTCCACGAGCACCTTGAAGCCCCAGTAAAGCTCCCGCCGCGCCAGCGGAGCCCCCAGGCAATGGTGGATGCCGGATCCGAAGGCGAGGTGCCGGCCCGGCTTCTTGCGGTCGAGATCGAGCTTCTCCGGATTGTCGAATTCCCGCTCGTCCCGATTCGCGGCGGCGTATCTCACGTTGATCATGGATCCTTCCGGTATGTGCACGCCGTGCAGCTCGATGTCCTTGGCTGCGATCCGGAACAACCCCTGCACCGGACCTTCGAGCCGGAGCACCTCCTCGCAGAACGTGCGCAGGTACTTGTCCGGATCAGACTTCAGACGATCCCACGCATCCGGATTCTCGATGAGCAGCTTGACCCCATAGGAGATCGCGTTGGTCGACGTCTCCGAGCCCCCGACGAAAGTATCGGCCATCATCTCGGCGTGGAGCTCGTTGTCGTTCAGCGGCCTGCCCCACTCGGGGATCACGCGGTTGACGAGATCGGAAATCAGAGAGTCGTCCGGCTCTTTGCGCAGCCGCTCGAAGATGGGCTGGAAATAGTTCTGGGCCTCGATCTCCATCTCCACGGACCAGCGTTCCTCTTCCTCCGTCTGCATCATCCCCAGACGCTGGACCCAGGCATCCGTCCAGGCCTTGATGCGCCAGATGTCCTCCTCCTTGGCTCCCATCTGCACGCCGATGATGATNNGCATCGACCAGCTTGCGCGCCGTGCCCTCCACCAGCGGCTCCATGGCATTGATCCGAGCCGGCCTGAACGCCTCGTCGAACATGGCCCGCATCTGCTTGTGGTTGGGATCATCGCGACCCGCCAGCGTCGGTGCCGGAACCCAACCCTTGGTTTCGTAAAGCTCGCGCATCCGCCTCGAGCGATCGGAATCGAGCTGGTCGCGCGCGTTGCTGTTGGCTCCGTTGGAGAAGTGCTCGGTATCCAGCAGGACCTGCCGCAGATCCTCGAACCGCGAGATCACGAAGAAGCCCGTCGTCGGGTCCTGCCAGACGGGGGCGTCGTTTCTCAGCATCTCGTAAGCGTGATACGGACAATTCTGCAGCCCGGCATCGAGCAGGTTGATGTCTTCGGTCGTCTCCGGTACCACCGGCTCGTATGGTGTCTTCTGCTCTTGTGACACGGCGTCCTCCCCTTTCGTTTGCGGCCTGGCGCGGCCTTACACCGTCCTAGCCCTCCAGAACGGGAATTAATTGTAGCGCGCACCAGAAATATTGTTGACCCCGAGAAGCATCGCCACCTAGCCTTGACTCTTCAGCATCGGGGAACGATCGGTGGCCGAACCTGCGAAACCAGAGCGCCTGAAGCAGTCGACGCTGATGCTGTTCGGGTTGCCCGAGTACGCCGTCTACCTGGGATCCATCCCGGTCGGGCTCTATCTGCCGTTCGTCTACTCAAAGGACCTCGGCCTGGAGCTGGTCGACGTGGGCCTCATCCTGATGCTGGCGCGCATCTCCGACGTGATCACCGACCCTCTGATCGGCTATCTCAGCGACCGCACAGGAGGCCGCTTCGGCCGGCGTAAGCCCTGGCTGGCGGGTGGCGCGCTCCTGATGATGATCTCGGCGTTTCAGCTGTTCAACCCGAACGCGCTCAGCGCGGCACCGGTGGACAACTGGCACCTTCTGACCTGGAGCGTGCTGCTCTGGCTCGGCTGGACCATGATCAACATCCCCTACTACGCGTGGGGCGCCGAGCTGTCCGACGACTACAACGAACGCACTCGCATCACCGGATGGCGGCAGGCGTTCGGCTTCCTCGGGAACGTGAGCGTCCTGGCGGTGCCCGTCATTGCTGGCGAGATCACGGGCTACGGCAGCCTGCCCAGAGAAGGCCTCACGATCATCGGATCCATGGCGCTCGTGGCTCTACCGACGCTGATCGCCGTGACCCTCTGGCGCGTCCCCGAACGCGAGGCCTACGCGAAGCCGAAGGCGTCGGTGCTCGCTCACGCGCGCGCGATGTCGCGCAACGGCTCGTTCATCCTCTTGTTCCTCGGGTTCATGCTCATGTCCTTGGGTACCGGCTGGGGTTCGGCGACGTTCATGTTGTTCGCCACGTACGTCGTCGGGGCCGAGGGACAGACTCAGGCCATTCTGCTCGGCTACTTCGGCGCGAACGTTCTCGCCCTGCCTCTGTGGGTGGCCCTCGCCCAGCGAATCGGCAAGAAAACCACCTGGCTGATCGGTGGGGTGCTCTTCGTCATCGTCACCCCCTGCTTCCTGCTGCTGGAGCACGGCGATCTCTGGTGGTTCTTCCTTTGCCTGGCACTCTACGGGGTGGCCGGGGGCAATTTCGCCGCGCTGTCGATGTCCATGAAGGCAGACGTGATCGAGATCGCCGCGCGCCGGTCCGGTGAGAACATGGCGGGCTCCTACATTGCCGTCTGGTCACTCGGTCAGAAGATGGTCGCCGCCCTGGCTCTGGGGTTGGCCCTGCCGTTTCTCCAACTGCTCGGTTTCGACCCGGCGGGCGGCAACGACGCCGAGCAGATCAGAGCCCTCGCTCTGGTCTACGTCGTCCCGCCCTGGCTCTTCTACGCGCTGGCCGTGGTCGTCATATGGCGCTACCCGATCACCGCGACCCGCTTGCGGAACATCCGCGCCGCGTTCGAACGCCGTGACGCGCGGCGCGAGCGCCAGAGCGCCGGGAAGTCCGGACTGTCCGGCCAGATCGAGGCTACGTAGATCCCCTGATTCTCCAAAGCCGTCATCAGCCTTAAAAAGGTCATGATCAATCAATGGCTGGAGATCAATCATGGTCGAAACCGCGCAACACATCAGCATGGCCCTTGGCCTGATTGCCGTTACCGGGATCACGATCACGCTCATCGGCATCGCTGCGGGGCTGATCAAGGTCTGAACAGGCAAAAGGATCCTGAGGGCACTGGTTCTACTGGTGCCCGCTTTCGCATTCTCCGCATTCGCGTTGACAACTGATCGCGGGTACGATGCAGGCCGCAGAATNNTGTCCGCTTTCCTGTTCTCCGCGTTCGCTTTGACAACTGATCGCAGGTACGATGCAGGCCGCAGAATTTGCGGCGTCTTCGTAATTGGCTGACTACGTTCTCACTTTCTCGTGTCCCGATCGCCCGGGCCTCGTTCATGCAGTCTCGAGCTGGCTGGTGGACTTGAGCGGCAACATACTCGACAGCGATCAGTTTCGTGACGACACCACGAATCGCTTCTTCATGCGCGTGCACTTCGAGGCGCCCGACGATCTTCCCACCCTGAAACGCACCTTTGCCACGACTGCGGATGCCATGGGCCTGGATTGGCAGATCTGGCCCACTACGCGACAGCCCCGG
>JABAHS010000384.1_pt1 | contig 56793 bp, 48 predicted proteins | sample 7062111 | NCBI WGS metagenome assembly JABAHS01 (sample SAMN14534600, study PRJNA622989) | marine sediment metagenome | biome: marine biome [ENVO:00000428]; feature: marine pelagic biome [ENVO:01000023]; material: deep marine sediment [ENVO:00002113]; isolation source: pool of 4 deep marine... | reverse complement strand
ATCATAAATGACCCTCAGTTCATCACTCACCCAGCGGTAACTGCCGTCCTTGCAGCGAAAGCGGTATTCATTGATCAGGTGACCTGCCTTGAACAGCTGGGCAAACCCTCTGGCGAGACCTGAGGCATCCTCCGGATGGACCCGGGCCGGTACAAAGTTCCGGTCCTCGAGATACTCACGGGGCTCATAGCCGAACACCTTTNNNTCGGATTGTTACTGCCGGTCGCCTCAAAGCTGTAAAGCACCGCCGGCGAGGAGGAAAGAATGTGGTTGAGGCGCGCTTGAACCGCCAGGGAATGTGCTGCCACAGCTACTGGAGAAACTTCGGCAGGATGTTTTTTTCTCATTGCAACCAAATAGTCTATCAGATGCAGTATATAAGTATAGGAAAAGTCGTTAAATTTTCTAACATATTGCTATTAAAATGGTCTATCTTTTAAATAGATCGGTCACCATAAGATTCTTTATTCCAATATGTACTGAATCGTCTTACGCCTACAGATGACAGTTATACATGGTTATTTACGGGCACTTGAGGAAGGAACCAAGCCGATTGTTCTTGATAAATTCTTGTAGTGAGATTTCAAGATGAACTACTTTGTCACCGGAGCTTTTGATTTTGTGGGAAGCAGACTGGTTGCCAAGCTGCTGCAACATGGTGGAACAGTTTACATACTCGTGCAAAAGCAATCACTGGACAATTTAGAACAGTTGCAAGAAATCTGGGGTCTACAATCTGATCGTGTTATGCCCATAATCGGCGATCTGACTCAAGCCCATCTTGGCGTTTGTCAAAAGGACCTCGGCAACCTGAAAGGTGAAATTAATCACTTCTTCCACCTTGCCGTCAATTATGATCTGACCAAAGATGCAGAAAACCAGTATTTCGCGAATGTGGAAGGGACACGGCATACACTTGAATTCGCAGAGACGATAGAAACAGGTTGTTTCCATCACCTGAGTTCCATTGCCGCCGCCGGTATGTACGATGGAGTTTTTCGTGAGGACATGTTTGAAGAGGCCACCGGTCTCAAGCATCCCTACTTTAGTGCTATACACGATTCTGAAACATTGGTGCGTCGGCAGTTCAACCGGCCATGGCGTATCTATAGGCCAGGGGTTATCGTTGGTGATTCACAAAACGGTGAGATGGATAAAATTGATGGGCCCTACTATCTCTTTAAATTGATACAGAAGGTACGCAGGATCTTTCCGCCCTGGATGCCCACTATTGGCCTGGAAGGGGGGCACTGGAATATAATACCGGTAGATTTCGTCGTAAACGCCATGGATTGTATTGCACATCTTGATGGCAAGGATGGTCACTGTTTCCATCTTACTGATCCCAACCCTCACTATCTGGGTGAAGTCCTCAATATCTTTGCTCAGGCTGGTCATGCACCGACCATGGCCATACGTTTGAATGCGCGCATGTTTGGTTTTATCCCTTCTTATGTCATCGATGGTCTGGCCAAGGTGGCGCCAATTCGCCATATCACCAAGCAGATACTCCAGGACCTCGGTATTCCAAAAGAATTATTCCAATTTATTAATAAGCCGACGCGCTTTGATTGCCGGGAAACAACAAAGGCATTACAGGGCACCGATATCAAGGTGCCGCCTCTGGAGGACTATGCCTGGAAGTTGTGGGATTACTGGGAACGCTATATGGATCCTGATTTATTTGTCGACCATAGTTTGAAAGGCAAAGTCAACAGACGGGTAGCCATGGTAACAGGAGGATCTTCCGGTATAGGCAAGGCTACGGCTCTGAAACTGGCAAGTGCAGGGGCAACCGTTCTGCTGGTAGCCCGCGATGAGGATAAATTACGTGAGACACGAGATGAGATCCAGTCTCACGGTGGCTGCGCCTATAGTTACAGTTGCGATCTTACGGACATGACCGCCTGTGACAGGCTGGTTAAACAGGTAATGGAAAAACATGGGGGGATAGATTTCCTTGTGAACAATGCTGGCCGATCAATACGGCGTTCTATCGCACTGTCATATGATCGATTCCATGATTTTGAGCGCACCATGCAGTTGAACTACTTTGGTAGCCTGCGTATGACCATGGGCTTTCTACCCAGCATGGTGAAACAACAGCATGGGCATATCATAAATATCTCCTCCATCGGTGTTTTGACCAATGCACCACGATTTTCGGCTTACGTTGCTTCAAAGGCAGCGCTGGATGCTTTCTCCCGATGTGCGGGTGCAGAGTTCACCGGTGAGGGAATCCATTTCACCACCATTAACATGCCCCTGGTGCGCACACCGATGATCGCACCCACCAAGTTGTACCAGAGTGTTCCTACAATCAATCCTGAAGATGCTGCTGACCTGGTGGCCGAAGCCATCATCTACCAGCCGAAGCGAATTGTCACACGCCTGGGAAAAACTATGTGGATAGCCTACGCTATTGCGCCAAAATTAATTGAGATCATCATGAATACCGCCTTCCGGTTGTTCCCCGAGTCCGCTGCTGCGAGTGGAAAGCAGGAAAAGGAAGTGGAAGCGACACCAGAAATGGTGGCATTCGCACAATTAATACGGGGGATTCACTGGTAATTCTCATCGAAAGACAGGATCTTTGAGCATAATAAGAAGAAGCGGCAAGGTATATGAAATCGCTATCGATAACTATATGAATCGGTCTGTTTTTGGACAAATGTAATCATTCGTTGCAGAAAATATCTTCAGACATCATGAAAAGAGGACAACATGTTTTCAGTAGCCGGTAAAACCATGCTTGTTACAGGTGGCAACAGGGGCATGGGTAAACTGTTCTGTGAACATGGCGTCGCAGAAGGTGCGAAGATTATCATCTGGGCTACCAATGAGCAGACAATGAAGGAAACTGCCGAAGAGTTGGCCCTCCACGGCGGCGAAGTTTATACTTACAAGGTAGATGTATCCGACCGTAAGGCCATCGAGAAAGCCGCAGAAAGTATCCTCAAAGAGCACGGCACGGTCGACATCCTGATCAACAACGCAGGGATCGTCGTTGGTAACTATTTCTGGGAGCATACCAATGACCAAATTGAGAAAACCATGTGTATCAACAGCGAAGCTATGATGTATATCTGCCGGGCGTTCCTGCCCGGCATGATGGAAAAGCGGGAGGGCCGTATCGTGAATATGGCGTCCGCTGCCGGGCTGATTTCCAACCCGAAGATGTCCGTCTACAGTGCTAGCAAATGGGCCGTAAACGGTTGGTCCGATTCATTGCGCCTGGAGCTGGAACAGAAGGGTTATAATAATGTCTGCGTTACCACTGTCACACCCAGCTATGTTAATACCGGTATGTTCGATGGTGCCAGGGCACCGCTGATGACGCCTATTCTTGAGCCCGAACCTTTTGTGCAGAAGGTCTGGGAAGCCATGAAGAAAGGCAAGGTAGCGGTCCGCGCACCCTGGACCGTCTATCTGGTCGCCGCCATGAAAGGCATGCTCCCCATCCGCCTGTTTGACTTCATCTTTGGCACTGTTTTCGGTGTTTATAAGAGTATGGACGAGTTCAAAGGCCATTAGCTCGTATTTTGACGACGAAACTAGCAAAGATCGCTTGTGTCTAAGGTTATCTGAACCAATGAATGATAGTGGAGCTTAATGATGAAAAAAGCAAAATCAGATCCAAAATATCTCTATTTGCTATTAATGGGAATATTAATATCAGCCAATGCAGGTGGCAGTGACAATGCTGTTGCAATTGATGACAAAGCTTATCAGATTATAGATGGAAATATTGATAAAAACACTTTTGAAGGATGGAAAACTTATAATGGTGGCGGTTGTGGTGGATGTCATGGCCGTGGTGGCTCTGGTGGTGTTGCATCTAATTTAGCAGAAAGCAATGTAGTTAAAAATGACAAGCAAATGTTCAAAAATTATGTAATTAATGGTTATCCAGGCACTCTTATGAAACCACATAGAAATGATGAAAGGGTAATGGAAAACCTGGATAATCTTTATAGCTATCTAAAGGCAAGGGCTGACGGTATATTAGGCCCTGAAAATCTAATCAAGTATCAACTGGGTAAAAAAGAGTAAGCTCATAACAATAATTTTAACGGTGAGATCATTAAGATACTTACTCTTAAAATTAATATACAAGTTCTGATCTTCTAAAAATCAGAAATATATTATAAAGAAAATCTACTCAGTGCTTTATATTTAGGGGAATATTAGCACTGAGCAGTTTTCAAGGAAAATTATTTACAGAATGATTTCGGTAATTCTTCCCTATTTCGGGGTTTCCATTTTAATTAATCCCGCATTAAGCAAAAATTGGTTTTTTAATACATGAATTGAATGACATCATGATTTCACTCAACCGGGGCTGTCTTAAAATAGTCTTTGTAACGCAAACGGGTAAGCGTTAAAACTAACTGTGAATCGTAGAATACCCATTGCTCAGCGATTTTATCTCCTTCAAACCTCGATATCGTAATCCCCTCAAATTTAATACGACTAGGTAAGTGTTCTTCTACCGCTACATCTGGTAACGGTTTGACATTAGCAACCCAGCGTACGGCCGCTTTATCGCCTTCTATGATGATATCAATAGGTTCAGTTTGTACATCTTCGACTCGATAGAATTCACGTTGATATTCAATCAATTTACCTATACTTTCAAGGGTTGCTTCGGGAGTAAGATATTGTTGTTCGTGGCGAACAAAGTCTGGTGTAAAAATCATCGCTGGTTCATCTATATTTCCAGAGGAAAAGGCATATGTACCCCTTGCTGCTATAATAGACATTTGGTCGCGGCTGATTTGATGTTTACCCTCTTCTGCCATTGCCTGTTGGGCCGGTAGTATAATGCCAAGTAGAGAGATTAAACCTAGAAGAAAAATCTTAGTCTTTATCGTGCACGTGTGCATATAGATCACTCCTGTTTCGATATAATAATTTTATATGTACTTCCCTGGTTTGCGACCCTTACGCATTGATACGAAACTACTGTGCTCGGTAGGCTCGAAAATCTTTATTTACTGCTAAGAAAGGTCACTGCGTATTCCAAATTATCAATCCCGGTAATTTATTCCATACCTCCATGTACTTTACATCCTGCAGTCCGGCCATTTGGTTCTTCAAATTTGTGTCCTTAGCTCCAAAGACGAGACAACCATATATTATTCCAGACCCTCATAATTGTATAGCACAAGGGAGAATTTGTGCTGCACTGCGACAAGCTCCATCATGTATTTTTTAAATCAATTTACTCTATTGTTTCAAAATTTGATGCTATCCGTTCTGGAAATAGGCGGGATATTCAGCGAAACTGTCCCTGAGGCTGAACATTGCCTGCTATCCGGGTCTAATTAGACAACCCGGTTACTGTTAACAGAAATTCTCCATGCATAAGCTTGTAATTTTCATCTTCTGTATTTTCTTCCTGCCCTCCGTCCAGGCAAGGGAGTCACTCCTCGTGGGACCAGACCCGTTTCCCGCTATGCTGTATGCCGAGGCAAGGGATCAGCGCGATGAGAGCAATGCCGCCAACCAGCAGGCTGATGAGGAGGACAAGAAATGCATGACCATCTGTAAACAATGGGGTGAACATTGTATTATCAATCCAGTCACTGGCAAGCGTGATTGTCGGCGCATTTGCAAGGAATTTGGGGAAGAGTGTTTTTAACCCAGGGTCTTTTTGCGGTTCATTCCATCCTTTGAGTATGTCCATTTAATACCTGTATCCCGTATTTATATCGCCCAGGACAGAGGTTACATTGATCAGGGTGGTCTTTATAATGTGTTGCGTTGCAGAATGCCGGTCATTCAAGATGAACATGCGAAAGTGGCGGAATTGGTAGACGCGCTGGATTTAGGTTCCAGTGGGGCAACCCGTGAGAGTTCGAGTCTCTCCTTTCGCACCAGATTTGCACTTTCTCAGCACTATCATTAAATATTGTTATAATTCATACAGATACATTGAGGGTCTAGAATGCAGGTTACCGTAGAAAACACCGGACCACTGGAAAGAAAACTCCGCGTGGAGGTCCCGGAAGAAAAGATTGCCACCGAGGTCCAGAACCGGCTACAAACGCTATCCCGTACCACCCGGATCCAGGGATTCCGCCCGGGCAAGGCGCCCATGAAGGTAATAGAAAAAAAATACGCAAACCAGGTTCGGCGAGAGGTCATCGGTGAGGTCGTGCAAAGCAGCTTTTACGAGGCCCTGACGCAGGAGAACCTGCGCCCGGCCGGCCGGCCAACGATTGATCCCATGAAGGCAGAGCAGGGTGGTGGACTCGTGTACACGGCGACCTTTGAAGTGTATCCCGAAATCAAGCAGCTGCCTGCAGAGAAATTGAAGATTGAAAAACCGGTCTGTGACATCAGCGATGCTGATGTCGAGAAGATGATCGATACTGTCCGAAAGCAGCGCAGCGAACTTCAGTCGGTCGACCGTGTAGCTCGGGAAGGCGATACGCTGACCATCGATTTCAAGGGCAGCATGGATGATCAGCCATTCGACGGCGGAGAGGCCAGTGACTTCAGCATTGAGTTGGGCTCAAAGCGTTTTATTGCCGGTTTTGAGGAAGGCCTGATCGGTGCCAGGGCCGGGGAAGAGCGCAGTTTGGATCTGGTATTTCCTGAAGACTATCCCAAGGCCGAGCTGGCGGGTAAAAAGGTCAACTTTGCAGTCACCGTTAAAGCCGTAAACGAACCGGTGTTGCCGGCGTTGGACGATGAGTTTTTTGCCAGTATTGGCGTCAAGGAAGGCGGATTGGAGGCATTCAAGTCTGAAATTCGTCAGAACATGGAACGGGAGATAGAACAAACTCTGTTTAACCAGATCAAGACCCGGGTCCTGGAAAGCCTGCATGCAGCTAACAAGGTTGATTTGCCCCGGGCATTGGTACGGCAGGAAGCAGAGCGGCTCAATGAACAATTACGGAAAAATCTTAAGATGCGTGGCATTGATACCGACGGCAAGGGTAACAACGAGGCTGAAATCGAGAGCCTGACCCCGCAAGCGGAGAAAAATGTCAGCCTGCAGCTCCTGATTACAGACCTGATCAAGACCCATGAAATCAAGGCCGAGCCAGCCAAGCTTCGACAACTCATTGAAAAAGTGGCGGCCGGCTACCAAGATCCCACTGAGGTGATTAACTGGTACTATAGTGATAAGCAAAGGCTGGCCGAGGTTGAGGCTCTGGCCCTGGAAGACGAAGTCGTGAGCTGGATTCTGTCCAGGGCAAAAGTCAGCGAAAAGCAAATCTCATTTGACGATCTGATGAATAAAGGGCAGACTGAAACAAATTAAATTAATCTCTGAAGGCAGGAAGGCAACTATATGAATAACAACGAGATAAAGGCACTGAATCTTGTCCCTATGGTGGTTGAGCAGACGTCCCGGGGAGAACGTGCCTACGACATCTATTCCCGTCTTCTCAAAGAGCGCGTCGTTTTTCTGGTTGGTCCTGTGGAAGATAACGTGGCCAACCTCATCGTGGCCCAGTTGCTGTTCCTTGAATCTGAAAACCCGGATAAGGACATCCATCTCTATATCAACTCTCCCGGTGGCTCTGTTTCATCCGGGCTGGCAATCTATGACACCATCCAATTTATCAAGCCAGACGTCAGCACCATGTGTGTGGGCCAGGCGGCCAGCATGGGTGCGCTGTTACTGGCTGGTGGGGCAAAGGACAAGCGCTACTGCCTGCCTCATTCACGGGTGATGATTCACCAGCCTCTGGGCGGGTTCCAGGGACAGGCCAGTGATATCGATATTCATGCCCGCGAGATACTGAAGGCACGTGAGCAGCTGAATCAGATCCTGTCCAGACACACCGGACAGCCCCTGGAAAAGATCCAGCAAGATACCGAGAGAGACCACTTTTTAAGCTCTGCAGAGGCCATGGACTATGGTTTAATTGATTCAGTTCTGAACGAACGCACGGTGGTACCTGGAGCAACTTCGGCGACAGATTAATCACACGAAGAGGTGACGTATGACCGATAACAAGCAGGGCAAAAACGGCGACGGTGACCGCCTGTTATATTGCTCCTTTTGTGGCAAAAGCCAGCACGAAGTCCGCAAGTTAATTGCCGGTCCCTCCGTGTTTATCTGTGATGAGTGTGTTGAGCTCTGCAACGACATTATCCGCGAAGAGATCCAGGATAAACCAGCCACAGGTGCGGGCAGCAGCCTGCCCACGCCGCATGAGATTCGGAAAAGTCTGGATGATTATGTGGTTGGCCAGGACATGGCAAAAAAGATTCTGTCTGTCGCTGTATACAATCACTACAAACGCCTCGACCAGGACATCAAGAAATCCGATGTCGAACTCGCTAAAAGTAACGTCTTGTTAATCGGGCCTACTGGCAGTGGTAAAACCCTGTTGGCAGAAACCCTGGCCCGCCTTTTGAATGTACCGTTCACTATTGCCGATGCCACCACCCTGACGGAAGCAGGATATGTGGGTGAAGATGTTGAGAATATCATTCAGAAGCTTTTGCAAAAATGTGACTATGACGTTGAAAAAGCCCAGACCGGTATCGTTTACATTGATGAAATCGACAAGATATCGCGTAAATCAGACAATCCATCGATTACCCGTGATGTTTCCGGCGAAGGTGTTCAGCAGGCTCTTTTGAAACTGATCGAAGGCACAGTGGCTTCAGTTCCACCCCAGGGAGGGCGTAAGCATCCACAGCAGGAATTCCTGCAGGTCGACACGGCGAATATCCTGTTCATCTGTGGTGGTGCGTTTGCCGGTCTGGAGAAGATCATCCGTGAACGTTCGGAAAAGAGCGGCATCGGTTTTTCTGCCGAGGTCAAAAGTCTTACGGACAAGAAAAATGTCAGCCAGTTGTTGCATACTGTTGAGCCGGAAGACCTGATCAAGTATGGCCTGATCCCAGAATTTGTCGGCCGCTTGGCGGTGATTGCAACCCTGGAAGAACTGGATGAGGACCAGCTGGTCAAAATCCTGGTTGAACCCAAGAATGCACTTACCAAGCAATATGCGCGTCTGTTTGAAATGGAGGGCGCGACGATTGAATTCCGTGAAGATGGATTGCGAGCCCTGGCCCGCAAATCCATGGAACGCAAAACCGGGGCTCGTGGCTTGCGATCAATCATGGAGAATGTTCTACTGGATACGATGTATGATCTGCCCTCGATGGAAAATGTCGCCAAGGTGGTCATTGATGAAGCCGTTATCTATGGCGAGTCGAAGCCGCTGATGATCTATCAGGGCAATGAGATGCAGAAAGCCGCCCCTGATTGATACTTATATCAACCAGACGCAGTCCAAGTGACGAGGTGATTCAGCGCGAGGCCAACACTTGAAATCAGGCCCCGTGATCCTCATATATTCTGCAACTATCCTTTTTGAGAGAGCTTGACCATGTCCGAAGACAGCAGTAATCCTGTTATACCCGAAGATCACCACTACCCAACACTCCCACTCAGAGACGTTGTGGTCTACCCGCACATGGTCATCCCCCTGTTCGTGGGCAGGGAAAAATCCATACTGGCGCTCGACAAGGCGATGGGCAGCAACAAGCAAATTCTGCTGGTAGCACAGAAAAGTGCTGCGGATGATGATCCCGGGCTCGAAGATATTTACACCATAGGGACTCTTGCCAATATCCTGCAGCTGCTCAAGCTGCCGGACGGCACCATCAAGGTTCTGGTAGAAGGGGCATCTCGCGCCAAGGTCAGGGAATTTGTCGAAGCCGATAATTATTTCACTGCCACAGCCGACCTGGTGGAATCCACCGTGTCTGATGATCGGGAACTGGATGTGCTGGTACGTTCCGCCATCAACCAGTTTGATCAGTACATCAAACTGAACAAGAAAGTCCCGCCGGAAATTGTCTCTTCTCTCTCCGGGATAGATCAACCGAGTCGCCTGGCGGATACCATCGCCGCCCATATGACGGTCAAGATAGATCAGAAACAACGCATCCTGGAACTGATCAGTATCAATGAGCGACTGGAGCATATCATCAGCCTGATGGAAGCCGAGATTGACCTGCTGCAGGTCGAAAAACGCATACGCGGCCGCGTCAAGTCCCAGATGGAAAAGAGTCAGCGTGAGTATTACCTGAATGAACAGATGAAGGCCATTCAAAAAGAACTCGGTGACATGGATGATGTACCGAATGAGGTCGAGGATCTGGCTAAGCGCATAGAAAAGGCCAACATGCCCAAGGAAGCCAAGTTCAAGGCTGAGTCCGAGTTGAACAAGTTGCGTATGATGTCACCCATGTCTGCGGAGGCCACCGTCGTCAGGAACTATATTGAATGGCTGGTGAATGCGCCCTGGAGCAAACGCAGTCGGATTAGCCAGGACTTGGAAAAGGCCAGGAAGATACTGGATGAAGATCATTATGGTCTGGAAAAGGTCAAAGAGCGAATCCTTGAATATCTTGCGGTTCAGCACCGGGTAAAAAAATTGAAAGGCCCGATATTATGCTTGGTGGGGCCCCCCGGTGTCGGCAAGACCTCATTGGGTAAATCGATAGCCCGTGCAACCAACCGGAAATTTATTCGCATGTCACTGGGTGGCATCCGGGATGAGGCCGAGATTCGTGGGCACCGTCGCACCTATATCGGTTCCATGCCCGGCAAGATCATCCAGAGCATGGCCAAGGGAAAAACCAAGAACCCACTGTTCCTGCTGGATGAAGTCGACAAGATGGCCATGGATTTCCGTGGTGATCCGGCGTCGGCCTTACTCGAGGTTCTGGATCCGGAGCAGAACAATTCCTTCAATGATCATTACCTTGAGGTCGATTATGACCTGTCCGAGGTCATGTTCGTGACTACCGCTAACAGTCTGAATATTCCAGCCCCGTTGCTGGATCGTATGGAAGTGATCCGGCTCTCAGGTTATACCGAAGATGAAAAGGTCAACATCTCCAAAAAATATCTCATACCTAAACAAATGGAACAAAACGGTCTGAAGAAGGATGAAATTAACATCACGGAAGCAACCATACGTGACATCATCCGTCACTATACCCGCGAGGCCGGAGTTCGAAATCTCGAGCGCGAGATTGCCAACATTTGTCGCAAGGTGGTGAAACAGGTTCTGCTGAAACCCCAAGACAAAAAGGTTACCGTAACGCCGGCGCGTCTCGAAAAACTCATCGGGGTCAAACGCTTCCGTTTTGGCCGGGCAGAAGAAGAAGACCGTGTTGGCCAGGTCACTGGCCTCGCATGGACTGAAGTCGGTGGTGATTTACTGACGATTGAAGCCGCCATTGTCCCCGGTAAAGGCAAGGCCACCCGCACCGGTCAACTGGGCGAAGTCATGCAGGAATCCATCGAAGCGGCTATGACGGTTGTTCGAAGTCGCAGTGAAGTGCTTGGCATAGCTCAAGAGTTTTACAAGGACCATGATTTTCATATCCACGTACCCGAAGGCGCTACTCCAAAAGACGGTCCGAGTGCCGGTGTCGCCATGTGTACGGCACTGGTATCAGCACTGACCAGTATACCGGTACGGGCAAATGTTGCCATGACAGGTGAAATTACCCTGCGTGGTGAGGTCCTACCGATTGGTGGATTAAAGGAAAAACTCCTGGCCGCTTTACGTGGAGGGATCGAAATAGTCCTGATACCTTCTGAGAATGAGAGGGAACTGGTAGAGATACCGAAAAATATAAAACAAAATCTTGATATTCGTCCGGTAAGATGGATCGATGAAGTATTGGAAGTTGCACTGGAAAAAATGCCAACTCCTTCCAAAGAAGGTAAAAAATCCGGTGCACTGGTCAAGTCCAAGGAAGCTGCTAAAGATCAGAAAACTGATATGCTTAGACCACATTAATCATGTGGTTTGCCAGTTAAATCCCTTGATATAGCTTGTTTTGCGCCCGATGCTTGCTTGACGTGCATTAGAGCGCTTGGTATAAAACTCGGCCTGGAATTTTTGCTGTGACCATAAAAAATTCTGTTGTATTCTGATCAGCGGTTCTAATTTGAACAATAACTTTAGGGACAATTTAGGGGATTAATCATATGAACAAAGCCGAATTGATTGACGCGATTGCAGAGTCCGTAGACCTTTCAAAAGCATCAGCCAGCCGAGCGCTGGACAGTGTGATTGACAACATTACCAATTCATTGAAAAAGGGCGACACAGTCACCTTGGTCGGTTTCGGAACTTTTTCAGTCCGCAACCGTGCTGCAAGAACCGGTCGCAACCCAAGAACCGGGGAAACCATTAACATCAAGGCATCAAAAGTACCTGGATTTAAGGCTGGAAAAGCACTCAAGGATGCCATAAACTAGCGCGCCTCCTTGGGTGCTTAGCTCAGCTGGGAGAGCGTCGCCCTTACAAGGCGAATGTCGGGGGTTCGATCCCCTCAGCACCCACCAATTGCTTCCGGAGTGGTAGTTCAGTTGGTTAGAATACCGGCCTGTCACGCCGGGGGTCGCGGGTTCGAGTCCCGTCCACTCCGCCATTACTGAAACTCGGGCGTGCCAGATGGTGCGCCTTTTTTATTTGAGACTATAGATTGAAAAATGCTTCAGGTAATAAGAGACAAAACAACCGGTTGGATAGCAGTTGCCGTTGTCGGCCTGTTATGTATTCCGTTTGCCTTCTGGGGGATTAACTACTACTTCGAGGGCGGTTCTGAACCGATTGTCGCAACCGTCAACGGTGATGAAATCAAGTTCAATGAATTCCAGCGCTCCTACAGCAACTACAGGCAACAAATGCAGGAGTATCTTGGCAAAAACCTGACAGCTGCTGAAGAGGATGCCTTAAAAGAGGAAACCTTGAAACGGATGGTTGAGAGCAAGCTTCTGGATCAGGTTGCCGAATCCTTTGGATTGCAAATCAGTGATAAACAGGTCAAACAAGCCATCAAGGGCATCGAAATTTTCCAGACAGATGGAAAGTTTGATAATGCCTTGTACCAGATGGGACTGATGCGTCTGGGTATGTCGCCTGCTCTGTATGAGTATCAGATGCGTCTTGACATGATGTCGGAACAAATTCAAAGCATGATCGTGGAAAGTGAAATTTCCACTATGGAAGAAGCACGGGGGGCCGCTGCATTGGCCAGGCAGCGCCGAGATATCCGGTATTCTATCATACCAGTTGACCGTTTCAGGGATGACATCGAGGTGACTGAAAAAGATATCGAATCTTTCTATAGAGAATATGACAGCCGATATCACAAACCTGAAGAAGTCAGTATTGCCTACATCAATCTTTCCATAGCAAAACTGGCCGAAAGCGTAGAAGTCTCAGAAGATGCCTTGAGAGAGTATTATGAATCCAACAAGGCCAGCTATGATACAGAAGAACAGCGCAAGATTACCCAGATTTTGTTAAAAATCGAGGAAGGAAGTTCTGATGATCAAATAGCCTCGGCAGAGTCAGAGGCAAAGAAAATTTTGGGGATGCTTGAATCCGGCAAAGCATTTGAAGACATAGCCAAGCTTTATACCGAAGATAGTTCCAATTTCAGTATCACTGAATACGGTTTTTTGCCAAAAGGCATCTTGCAACCCGAAATTGAAGAAGTGGTATTTTCCATGAAGCCTGAAACCGTCAGCGGTGTTATAAAATCAAAGCTGGGATTTCATATCGTCAAACTGGTGGACATGAAAGGCGGTATGCTCAATACCTTCGAGAATAACCGTGAACAGGTCGAAGCGGATTATCGGCAGCAGGAATCTGAATTACGTTTTTATGACCTTGCAGATCAACTGGCCAATCTTACTTTTGAACACCCGGATAACCTGGAAGTTGCTACGTCAGAGACTGATCTGCCCGTGGAAAATACACAATTGTTTGATCGGGATGGCACTGAGGAAGGTCCCGGATCTTATCCCAAGATTGTTGAGTCCGCGTTCTCCGAAGAGGTTCTCGACAAACGCCATAACAGCGAATTAATAGAAGTCGCGGACGGTAATCTTTATGTCATACGCGTAACCGAATACTCTCCCCGAATGAGGCATTCCATTGCCGATGTCAGGGACACCATCATCGCGGACATCAAATCTACGCGTGCCAGTGAGGAGACCCGGTCACTTGGTATGACGATCATAGAAGAACTGGTATCCGGCAAGGCATTCGCCGCTATTGAGAAGGACCATGATATCAAGTGGGAAAAGGCTGAAAGTGTCAAACGCGGCGATATTGAGGTCAACAGGGCCGTACTGAGGACGGCTTTTACCATGGGTAAACCAGAGCAAGGCTCATCCGTGTTTGAAGGCATTCAGCTGGGCAGTGGCGACTATGCCATTATCGCAGTCACTGGCGTAGAAACCCTGGAGCCTGAGTCAATCAAGAGCAAGGACGCTGAAGATACCAAGCGTACCCTTGAGACTTTTCGTGCGGCCAATTCCTGGGTGCAGTACCTTGATCAGTTGAAGGCTGAAGCTGATATCAATCTATTCAAAGACGTTCTGCAATAGCCGGCAGCAACCGTTTTACCCCGTCTGTTGCGGCAGGTCTTCAGCCGGCAGAAATCTTTCCATAATGGCGGCACCCGTGCTGTCACCCCAGACATTGACCAGGGTGCGCATTCGGTCCAGGAACCAATCCACAGCCAGCAAGATCCCGATACCCTCCAGCGGCAAGCCAACGGCTGTCAGGACGATGATCATGGTGACCAATCCGGCTTGTGGGATACCGGCAGCACCGATAGCCGCCAGGGTCGCAGTAATAAAAATAATCGCCTGTTCATAAAGCCCCATTGGGATACCATACGCCTGGGCGATGAACATGACGGCAACAGCCTCATACAAGGCGGTGCCATCCATGTTAACTGTTGCACCCAGGGGCAATACGAACCTGACGGAGCGCTTGTCCACACCACCTTCTAAGGCGCATTCCATGGTGAGGGGAAGGGTGGCGGACGAGCTGGAAGTTCCGAAGGCGGTCACTAGGGCCCGTGACATGTCGACCAAATAGGTAATACCCCGGTTGCTGAAAATAAGCAACAGGGTTAGTAATACACAGAAATGTATGGCTAGGCCCAGACTGACCGTAAAAATGTACTTGCCGACCTGGATGACTTCCTGCCAGAAGGCCTCGCCACCACCGGCCTGTCCCAGTCTTGCAGCAACCATGGCAAAGATACCGACAGGTGCAAGTATCATGATCCAGAGAACGATTTTCATCATTACCTCATTGAGTCCTTCAAAAAAGCTGATGACGGGTTTGCCTCTGGGTCCGACGGTTGTGAGTGCGGCAGCAAAAATGAGACAGAAAACTATCAGCGGTAATAAATCGGTTTCAGCGGCAGCATTGAACAGGTTAGGTGTAACCAATTGTTGAATGATATCGGTAAATCCGATTGACGCCTTGCCGGCGATATCTTCAGGTACAAAATCCGGCAAGTTGTCATAGCCACTGCCGGGCGCAATCAGGTTCACCAGCACCAGACCAGTGAATACCGCCATGGCTGTTGTCAGCACATAATAGCCAACTGTCAGGCCGCCAAAGCGCCCCAGTTTTCTGATGTCTCCAAGCGCTGCGACACCACTGATCACGGCCGCAACAATCAGGGGAATGATGGTCATTTTCAGAAGGTCCAGGAACAGATCACCTAGCCATTGCACAGAGACCATGGCTTCGCCAAAAAACCAGCCACAGAGCAGACCGGCCAAGGCGCCGATGAGTATGGCTACTAGAAGAGTATTATGCTGTGACGTCTGGGGAGACAAGGTTGTCTTTTCAGGTCATGCCTATTGCGTTGTAGCCACAATCCACATAAGTGATTTCACCCGTGATAGCAGAGGCATAGTCTGAGCAGAGGAAAGCCGCCACGTTACCAACTTCATCGATGGTGACATTACGGCGCAGGGGTGCATTTTTTTCAACTTGGGCAAGAAAATCCTTCAGACCGCTGATCCCGGATGCGGCCAGGGTACGTATCGGTCCCGCTGAAATGGCATTGACCCGGATATTTTCTGGTCCAAGGCTGGCCGCCATGTAACGTACGTTGGCTTCCAAGCTGGCCTTGGCAACACCCATTACATTGTAGTTTGGCATGGCGCGGACAGCCCCGATGTAGCTCAGGGTCAGCATGGCCCCGTTACGGCCTTTCATCAGTGGGCGGGCAGCGTCACCCAGTGCAGAAAAACTATAGGAGCTGATTTCGTGGGCAGTGAGAAAACCCTCTCGGGTCAGGCTTTCGAGATATTCTCCTTCCAGTTGATCACGCGGCGCGTAGGCCACGGAATGAACCAGTATGTCGAGGCTGTCCCAGTAATTATCAATCTGTTCAAAAACCCCCTGTATCTGTTCATCACTTGCAACGTCGCAGGGTACAGTGATCTCGGAATTCACCTCGGATGCAAATTTCTCGACACGATCACGTAACTTATCGTTCTGGTAAGTAAAGGCCAGTTCAGCACCTTCACGATGCATGGCCTTGGCGATGCCCCAGGCAATGGAGCGGTTACTTGCAACCCCGACAATCAAGCCACGTTTACCTTCAAGTAATCCCATATTTTTTCCTGTTATAGCTTCTGATTATCAAACATAGAGCGTGAAAGTGTACAGAAAATAGCCACTGATTATAATGGTGCTTGCAAAGACCTCGAGCTATGTGCCCATAATAACCAATAATGACAAGAATTGCTCTTTACTGGCTGCTGCCTCTCCACTTGTTAATTACAGGCTGTACGGACGAACCCTGGAACAATCCTTATTCTCCTCAGCAGTCTGACCAGAATATCTATTATGATGTTTTCAGCGAACGGCCCAGGCATCTTGATCCCATCAGCTCATATAGTTCCAATGAATACACTTTTCTCGGGCAAATCTATGAACCGCCATTGCAATACCATTTTCTGAAACGGCCCTACCAGTTAACCACGCTGACGGCAACCGCCATGCCCGAAGTAACTTATCTCAATATCAATGGAGAAATGCTGGAGGACTCCGCACCCGCTGATCAGGTGCACAGGGCCATCTACCGGATAACAATCAAACCAGGAATATTATTTCAGCCACACCCGGCTTTTGCCCGAAGCGATAGTGGCGAGTACCTGTATCATGATCTCGATAAGAACGATCTGGACAATATTTATTCGCTGAATGATTTCAGTAAGACTGGTACCCGTGAATTAACCACCGCAGATTATATATACCAGATTAAGCGCTTTGCGCACCCGGGGATTCATTCGCCGATTGCCGGGTTGATGTCCAAGTATATTCTGGGACTTAATGAACTGGGGGCTACACTAAACAGCGAAGCAAACGCCAGCAGCACAAAATCCTATATTGACTTAAGAGAGTATGAATTGGCGGGTGTGCAATACATTGATCGTTACACTTATGAGATCATACTCAAGGAAAAATACCCGCAGTTTATATACTGGCTCTCAATGAGTTTTTTTGCCCCCATGCCCTGGGAGGCAGACCGCTTTTATTCACGCCCGGGAATGAAAGAAAAAAATATTGTACTTGACTGGTATCCCGTAGGCACAGGACCATTCATGCTGACCATGAATAATCCGAACTTGCAAATGGTCATGGAGCGTAATCCCAATTTCCGCGGAGAACCTTATCCTGCAGAGGGAGAAGACACAGATAAGTCTGCCGGTTATCTGAAAGATGCTGGCAAGTTAATGCCGTTTATCGACAAGGCTATCTTTAGCCTGGAAAAGGAAAATATTCCAGCCTGGAACAAGTTCCTGCAGGGTTATTATGATACCTCTGGAATAGACTCGGACAGTTTTGACCAGGCGGTTCAGTTCAACACCCAGGGGGATGCGGAGCTGACCAGGGAAATGCAGGCAAAGGGAATTACGCTGGTCACGGCTGTAACAACTTCCAGTTACTATATGGGATTCAATATGCTGGACGATGTTGTCGGTGGAGACAGACAACGCTCCCGGTTGCTGCGCCGGGCAATTTCTATCGCGATCGATTATGAAGAACACATCACTATCTTCACCAACGGCAGGGGCATGCCTGCACAGGGCCCGATTCCCCCGGGGATATTCGGTCATGTCGAGGGCAGGGAAGGAATAAATCCCTATGTCTATGAATGGAAAATCAACCAGCCTGTCAGACGCAGTATTGAAGATGCAAGGCGATTGATGTCAGAGGCAGGTTATCCCAACGGCCGCAATCAGGAATCAGGCAGGCCCTTGATCTTATATCTGGATACTCCCGCAGCTGGTCCAGGCAGCAAGGCTGTATTGGACTGGTACCGGAAGCAGCTGGCTCGATTGGGCATTCAACTGGTGATCCGGGTAACTGATTACAACCGCTTCCAGGAAAAAATGATTAAGGGAACTGCACAGATCTTCATGTGGGGCTGGAATGCTGATTATCCTGATCCGGAAAATTTTCTGTTTTTACTTTATGGTCCCAATGGCAAGACGGAACATAATGGTGAGAATGCTGCGAATTACAGTAATCCAGAGTTTGATCGACTGTTTAATGCTATGAAGAGTATGCCAAATGGAGAAAAACGGCAGATAATCATAAATCGTATGGTTGAGATTCTGCGGCGTGATGCGCCCTGGATTTGGGGCTATCATCCGATCGGTTATTCCCTACATCATCAGTGGTATAGCAATGCCAAACCAAATCTCATGGCCAATAATACACTTAAATACAAACGTATTGATCCAAATACAAGAAAGACATTACGTAATCAATGGAACCAACCGAGGCTTTGGCCTGTGATCACTGTTTTTATCATTTTGTTTCTCAGCAGTATCCCGGCATGGCGCACCTACAAACGGCGTGAGAGATCATCTGCCTTATGATCAATTACATTATTCGCCGGATATTTTATGCGTTACCGATCCTGATCGGAGTCAACCTTATCACTTTCTTCCTTTTTTTTATTGTCAATACGCCGGATGACATTGCCCGCATGCAACTTGGACAAAAGCGGGTGACTCAGGAAGCTATTGATAAATGGAAGGCCGACCGTGGTTATAACAAGCCCGTACTCTGGAATGCAAATGCTGACGGCATGAAGAGACTGACAGAGACTATATTTTACTCAAACTCTGTAAAATTATTTGTGTTTGATTTTGGTCAGTCTGACAGCGGCCGGGACATCGGCCATGATATCAGCCAGCGTATGTGGCCCAGTCTTGCCATAACTGTCCCGAGTCTTTTACTTGGTCTGCTGGCCTATATCAGCTTTGCGCTCATCCTGGCTTTTTTCCGGGCGACATATATTGATGTCTGGGGTGTCATCCTGTGTGTGATCATGATGTCCATATCAAGTATGTTTTATATTATTGGCGGGCAATTCCTGATCGGAAAATACCTGCATCTTGTTCCTATCTCAGGCTACGATACCGGTTTCGAAGCAATCAAGTTCGTGGCCTTGCCGGTGATGGTGGGTCTGGTTGCCAGTATCGGATCGTCAACGCGCTGGTATAGAACCATATTTCTTGAAGAAATGAACAAGGATTATGTCCGCACAGCCCGTGCCAAAGGCCTGTCGGAAAAGCTGGTGCTTTATCGTCATGTCTTGCGTAACGGTCTCATCCCCATATTGACCGGCGTAGTCGTCATCCTGCCGATGTTGTTCATTGGCAGCCTGATTACTGAATCTTTTTTTGCGATACCGGGACTGGGTAGTTATACCATCGATGCGATCAACCGCCAGGATTTTGCGATAGTTCGTTCGATGGTTTACCTGGGTTCGGTGCTTTATATCCTCGGCCTGTTACTGACTGATATATCCTACACTATCGCTGATCCGAGGATCCGGCTGGACTGATTGGTATAACTACATGCCCGTTATCTTTATCACTGATGCATTGATTTTCTTTCTGCTGGGAATGGTCGCCCTGTTTGCCTGGTATGCCGCAAGCCACGAACACCTGCGGGCACCCTGGCGGCAGGTAGCAAGTAACCCGCTGGCAATGGCGGCCGTGGTCGTACTTATATTTTATATCCTTATTGGCTTATTAGATTCCGTCCATTTTCATCCAAAACTTGAACAGCGGGCTGATCAACCGGACCAATACTCCACCGAGGTGCTGAGCCTGCTTGATCTGATCACTGAAAAGATGCGGACCCGGGTAGAGACCAGTTATTCTGCACCATTTGCCACCCATGCCTTTTCCCGGGAAATGCTTGTTCTGGAAGATGGTTCGGAAATTCGTGACTACCCAAAGTTGGAATACGCAGGCAGCCACCTAGCTGATACAGATTCTGCGGTCATCGATATTCTGGTCAAGGCACTTGCAGGTGCTGTTTCAGGTCTATGCATCTGGTTGGCGCTGGTTGCCCTCGTGGTATTTAGGCTGGCACGTTCCAGGCACTTGAGTGTCGGGCTGACCATAAACTCAATTATCCTCAGGGAAGGACAGGTCCCCTGGCATATCATTCTTTGCACGGCGGGACTGCTAATTATCGTCATGAGCAGCCTGTTTCATTTATCGTCTTACTATCATGTGCTTGGCACCGACAAGGTCGGGCAAGATGTGTTTTATCAGGCACTGAAGAGTGTCCGTACTGGCCTGTTGATTGGCACCTTGACGACTCTGGTGATGTTGCCTTTTGCCATTGCACTTGGAATCATGGCCGGTTATTTCCGAGGCTGGGTAGATGATGTTATCCAGTACCTGTATACCACCCTGAATTCAATTCCGGGAGTTTTGCTGATTGCTGCGGCGATATTAATGCTGGAAGTCTATATGACCAATAATGCCGAAGCCTTTACCAGTGTCGAGCAGCGGGCTGATATGCGATTGCTGTTTCTCTGTATGATACTCGGCATCATGAGCTGGACGGGGCTTTGCCGTCTGTTACGCGGCGAGGCACTAAAACTTCGTGAGATTGATTATGTTTATGCCGCACAGGCGTTTGGTGTTGGTAATACTACTATCATGCTGCGCCATGTGCTTCCGAATGTTATGCACATTGTCATGATTTCCATCGTAATCGATTTCAGTGGCCTGGTACTGGCAGAGGCCGTGCTGGCCTACATCAATATCGGTGTTGATCCCAGTATGGCCAGCTGGGGTAATATGATCAACAGTGCCCGACTGGAGCTTGCTCGTGATCCGATTGTCTGGTGGTCATTGGCAGCCGCTTTCATTTTTATGCTGGGTCTGGTATTGCCGGCAAATCTGTTTGCAGATGCCGTTCGCGATGCCTTTGATCCCCGTATCAGGAAACAAATATGATAAAGAAAACCAGGATTGAATTGCCTGACAAGCATGCCACTATCCGGGTGGTTGCTATGCCGGCGGATACTAACCCGGGCGGGAGTATCTTCGGTGGCTGGATTATGTCTCAGGTTGACATTGCCGGCGGTATTACTGCACTGGCCCGCGCCAAAAGCCGGGTCGCAACAGTCGCAGTGAATTCTTTTGAGTTTCATGAACCTGTATTTGTGGGTGATGTCATCAGTTGTTATACGGAGGTCGTCAAGGTGGGACGCACATCAATCACCATCAGGGCTGAGGTCTATGCCCAGCGTAACCCGTCTTGTGTTGAAACAGTCAAGGTGACCGAAGCCGAACTGACGTATGTTGCTCTGGATGAAAACTACCGTCCCAGGCTGGTACCATCCCTGGATGATGAGGGGTAAATATTGACATGAGTACATCATTACTCGAGATCAAGGACCTGCAGACCTGGTTCGGTGAAGGGGAGAAGACCGTGCGAGCCATAGACGGGATTGATTTTACAATTAGTCCGGGTGAAACCTTCGTCCTGCTGGGTGAATCCGGATGTGGTAAATCGATTACGGCACTGTCGATCATGCGGCTATTGCCTCCTGCAGCTCGTATCATGCGTGGCCAGATTTTACTGGATGGTCGCAACCTGTTTGATTTACCAGAGTATGCCATGCGTGATGTCCGTGGTGGGAAAATCGCAATGATCTTCCAGGAACCCCAGAGTTCACTCAATCCGGTTTTGACAGCGGGACAACAGATAGGAGAATCGCTGCATCGGCACAAGGGACTGAAGGGTTCGCGCCAACGTGATCGTACGGTTGAACTGCTTGAATCTGTGGGCATACCAGAACCGGATCGGCGTATCGATGAATATCCGCATCAATTTTCCGGCGGCATGAAGCAACGGATAATGATTGCCATGGCATTGGCCGGTGAACCCGCCTTATTGATTGCGGATGAGCCAACCACCGCGCTGGATGTCACCATTCAGGCACAGATTTTGTCATTAATGAAACGTCTGCAGGATGAGACAGGCATGGCCATCCTGTTTATTACTCATGATCTGGGTGTGGCCTCTGAAATCGCTGACACTGTGGCAGTGATGTATAACGGGAAAATTGTTGAAATGAAGAACAGCCGTTCTTTTTTTGCCAGGCCCGAGCATGAGTATTCCTTACATTTGTTTAATTCTGTACCGGGAAAAGGTCTGCGTGACAGCGAAAACAGATCAGTTACCAGCGATTCAACAGCAGGACCGTTATTAACTGTCAGTGATCTGAAGGTTTATTATCCTATTCGCAAGGGATTGTTCAAGCGCACGGTTGGTTTTGTTGAAGCGGTTGATGGGGTAACCATGGACATTTATCGGGGACAAACCATTGCCGTCGTCGGTGAATCCGGTTCCGGCAAGACCACTATGGGCAAGGGAATACTGCAATTAACACCCGTGACCAATGGAAAAATAGTATTTAATGGCATGGAACTTACACATCTTGCCCCGGAGGAAATGCGACGCCAGCGCTCTGATTTGCAGGTTATCTTTCAGGATCCGTATTCTTCCATGAATCCTCGCATGATGATTGCCGATATCATTTCCGAGGGAATAATTGCCCAGGATATGATCAGGGACAGGGACAAGTTAATAGCACGTGTTGATGAGTTGTTGAGCCAGGTGGGTCTGTTGCCGGAACACAAGTTTCGATATCCACATGAATTTTCCGGTGGCCAGCGTCAGCGTATTTGTATAGCCCGCGCGCTAGCCGTAGAACCGAGACTGATTATCTGTGACGAGCCAACCAGTGCACTGGACGTTTCGGTCCAGGCACAAATCCTGGCTTTGTTAAAAAATCTGCAGGATGAACTTGGTTTGTCTTACATTTTCATTACTCATGATATCAGTGTTGTGGAATATATTGCCCATTATGTGGCCGTGATGTACCAGGGAAAAATTGTGGAACAAGGCGATGTGGATAAGGTCCTGTACTCGCCAACTGATCCCTATACCAGGAAATTACTCTCCGCCGTACCCAGAATAAAAACCGGGACAGATTAGGATCACGCTTGAGTTCCAGGAGACAAAAAAAAGGCGCCATGTGGCGCCTTTCAGTATTTATTGAACTGACCATTATTCCCTGACCGCGGTGAAAGACTCTAGGATGGCATCAAAATCGGATTTCACCTTGGGGAATTCTGACGGCAAGCTCCATAGCAGTGTTTGATGGAAGTATTTTCTGGTTTCTATGGTAACGTGCCAGTAAATAATTTTAACTCCATCGATACTGCCCAGTATCTTGTAGCGAACGGCACGATAGGGGCCTAGCTGCAGATATTCAGGTTCTGATTCACTGTAATTTTCAAGGTTTTCCCTGAGTGATGAACGTGTAATATCACTGTGTGTTTGTAAGGAAAGGTCGTCAAAATCAAGCATATTCTCTGACAGTACAATACAATAACTACCCTTGCGGTCGTCGCCGATTTGCAGGTCGGCATCATCATTCAGATCGGTCATCACAGACCATCCAGGTGGCATCATCACAGAAAACTGCCCATCCAGGAACGTGACCGGGACAGGCGGCTTCATCGGCGGCGGGGTACAGGCTGCCAGACCCAGCAATGCGATGAAAAAACAAGTGAGGACAGGCAATCTGATCATATTGGGTTCTCCATGAATGTTTTCAGTCAATTATGGTCTGTTAATGCGCCTGAAGTCACTATCAAAACTGCAGATTTTTAATCAGTTCGCATTGACGCCAGATTCACTACCCGAACATATGCGATTTCTGCCACTATTTTTGGCTTTATACAGCAGTTCATCAACACGCTTCATGAGTTCATCAATACTCTCACTTTTGTCAAGCTGAATTACACCGGCGCTGATGGTAACTTTTGTGCTGTTAAAGATGGGTTTTTCCTGTATTTTCAGGCGTAGTTTTTCCGCCACCCGGGTAGCATTCGACAATGCTGTTTCCGGAAGCAGGATGATAAATTCCTCGCCACCCATGCGGAAAACCATGTCGATGGTCCTTAAAGTACCCCAGATGACCTGGACCAGTTCCTTCAATACGTGGTCACCTGCTGAATGGCCGAACGTATCATTGATTTTTTTAAAGTGATCAATATCCAATAAAATGAGAGAAATATTATTGTCATAGCGTTTTAATCGGGCGATTGCATTCTCAAGCGCATCATTGAGGTAGCGCCTGTTATAGGCTTGGGTCAGTTCATCGATTATGGAACTATCTCTCAACTTGTTCTGGAGTTCTACAATGATTTTTACGATCATATTTACAAAAATGACCGTTAATAACATGCTGGCTAAGACTCTGGTTGTTGCCTCGATGGATTGTTCGCTGTAATAAGCCATACCTGTAATCAATATTATGGAAATGATTCCGATTATGTTTGCTGTTTTACGGGTCAGCACAAAAAACATCAGGATAATTGTCGGGTAAATCCACAAAATTCCAATCAGATTAATTTCAATGATTATCAGGCTGATATTAAGTATGATGGCGATAAAAGCAATTGCCGGTGCAATGGGGAGTTTTCTGCGGAAATGCCTGTAAATGGCATCAATCAATAAAATCAGGATGACCAGAAAATTGAATGTTGCCAGCAGGTTCTCTCCTTTCATGAGATTGCTGACAGCGAAAGGCAAGATCAGAATAATGCCGGCGATCGAAAGTTTATAAAATACCTGTTCCCGATACTGGGCAATGATGTCAAAAATCCGGTGACTGGATCTTTGTTGGATTGTGTCAGGATCGTTCATGACGCCTCGTGTCGACAGGAAGTATAGTGTTAAATTTTCAAATAAGCCCAGTCAATATAGAGGGTTATTTTTATTTACTGTCTATAGCTTTCATAAGATGTATGGCATTGGCAAGCAGCGATACCCGTATGGCCTTTTCTTCGGTGAGATTGTTACGTCTTGCAACATGAGTAGGGACAGCAAAGCTTATCTTACCAGCTAATCCGCTGAGTCGGATGATAATCTGGGTATTTTCACCAAGCGATATACATTCGTCAATAATACCTTCGACTGGATTTTCTCGCTCCCCCCGGGAAGGGCGATCAACACGGTGGAGGATGACACCTTCAGATGGCACCAGCCAGTCCACAGTTTCACCAGGTATGAACCTTTCATCAAGAGCACATTCAAGTTCCGTTTCTTTCCAGTGCAACAGTGTCAAGCCCTTGTCCATATTATGGGTTTTCACTTTCGCGCTGAAGATATTATTCTGATCGATTAGTCGCGCTACTTTTGCATTGACAGGTCTGGAGATGACCTCGTCAGCCTGGCCGCTTTGTAATAGCTGCCCCTCATGAATAATAAATAGGCGGTCTGCCAGCATATAGGCTTCATCGAGGTCGTGGGTGACAAAGATAATGGGGATATCAAGCTGTTGTCTGATCTTTACGAGTTCACGGCGAAGTTTCCTCCGGGTAACCAGATCCACCGCACTAAAAGGTTCATCTAGCAATAACAGCTTTGGATTCCTGGCCAATGCCCGGGCCAGTGCTACTCGTTGTTGTTGCCCACCGGATAGCTGAGCAGGGTAACGTTGCTCAAATCCTTCAAGGTTCACCAATGATAGAATTCGGGAAACTTCATGACTAATAAATGCCTTATTCTTGTCTTGCATAGCGATGCCGACGTTTTCCGCGACAGTAAAGTGGGGAAACAGTGCATAATGTTGAAAAACAAATCCAGTACGTCTTTGTTGTGTCGGGAGGTTGCAGTTTGTTGAATGATCACACCATGTTTCATTGTCTATCTTGACAATTGCCTCTTTAACATGATGTAAACCGGCGATTGATCGCAATAAAGTTGTCTTGCCACTGCCGGAGGGACCGACCAGTACAATCAATTCATTTTTGCTGCAGGTAAACTCGGCAGCTAATGGTATTGGTGCCTGTTGCTGAAGATTGACGTAAAGATACTCAGAGGCTGTCATGATAACCATTGCCTCCCATACGCCTGTTTAAAAAGTTGATCAGCACGATTGAGGTAAAAGCCAGCAACAGGAGTAGGGCGGAAAGTTTTCCTGCTGCGGTGTCATTTAAAACCTGTAAGTAGTCGTAGATAGCAATGGCGGCCGTGCGAGTTTCGCCGGGTATATTGCCTCCAATCATCAAAACGACACCGAATTCGCCCAGGGTATGGGCAAAGACCAGAATCAGCGCTGCGGCGATACCCGGCCAGGCCAGCGGAAGCTCGATACGCCAGAAGGTTCGTAATCCGTTTAATCCACAACACCAGGCAGCTTCCCTGATGTCTGGTGATATACCGGCGAACGCACGGTGCATGGGAATCACAGCAAAGGGAAGATTGAAAAGTATCGACGCAAATAATAGCCCGTCAAAGGTGAATATAAGGCGATGTCCGGTCAGTTCATGATACCACTGCCCCAGCCAGGCCTGCTCACTAAAGGCATGTAACAGGTAAAAACCCAGAACCGTGGGCGGCAGTACCAGTGGCAATACAATCAGAATCAGGAGCAGGTTGCGTCCGGAGAAGTTCTGGTAAGCAAGCACGCGGCTGATGATGATCCCGATCGGCAATAAGACCAGCATGGTAAGTACTGCGAGCTTGAGTGATAGTATCAGTGTTTGCCAGTCCATCAGGGCCGTTATTCCGGTGCCTCGTAACCTTGTTGCCGGATGAGCTGAAGGGCGGTTTCACCGGACAGATACTTGTAGAATCCTGAAGCCGTTTGTCCAGCGCCGTTCATGAGCACCATGCGTTGATGTATTGGCTGGTGCCAGTTCGCAGGGATAATCATGATGTTTCCCAGCTCACGGATCCTGGGGTGAATGGAAAGGGACAGTGGCAAAAACGCCATATCAACGGTGCCCGTGAGGATAAACTGTGCAGTCTGGCCAACATTTTCGGCCTGGATAAATTCATAGGGACCGTTATCACTCCAGAGTTGATATTTTTCCAGTACCATTTTCGCCGCTTTACCGTAAGGCGCGAGTTCGGGGTTGGCCAACGCAATCCGATTGATGCCGGATATGTCGAGTTGCTTCAGAAAAAGGTCAATATCAGTTACATCAGCCGTGTCGATTGATTGACTGACAAACATCACCAGGCGGCCACAGGCATAGATTCGGCCTTCATCTATTGTTAATCCCTGTTCATGAAGATATTTTACATATGACTCATCAGCTGAGAGGAACAGTTCAAATGGGGCACCACGCTGTATTTGCAATGCCAGTGTCCCGGACGCGCCGGAGACCAGACGTAGAGATTCACCGGTCAATGCAGTATATCGGCTGCTGATTAGTTCCAGGGTAGGATAGAAGTTTGCTGCGACGGCTATGATCGGCTCCTGCTCCGCAATCGTATGACTGTACCAGCCGATCAGAAATATCAGCAACAGGCCCTTCAGGTTCATCAGGAAGCCGGGTTTCTCATGGTCACAAATTCCTCAGCAGCCGTGGGATGGATCCCAATCGTGGCATCGAATTGCGACTTCGTAGCTCCGGCCTTCATGGCTATGCCCATCCCCTGGATTATTTCGCCGGCATCCGGGCCCAGCATGTGAACACCAACGACGCGATCAGTGGTTTTCTCGACAACAAGTTTCATGAAAGTTTTCTCATCGCTTTGCATAAAACTCATCTTCATTGGTTTGAAAGAGGATTTATATATGCCGATGTCATTATAACGTTCCCGTGCCTCCTCTTCGGTAAGTCCAACCGTGCCGAGATTTGGCTGACTGAAAATGCAGGTTGGAATGCCATTGTAATCAACTGAACTACTTTGTTGATTATACAATGTCCGTGCCAGGACCATACCCTCAGCAAGTGCCACCGGTGTCAGATTGACCCTGTTTGTCACATCACCAATTGCGNNTTGTCATTTAATTTTACACCAACTTTTTCGAGTCCCAGGTCAGCAGTATTAGGTTCCCGGCCAGTGGCATACATGACCAGATCTGAAGAATCTCTGGTTTTATTGGTATAGGTTATTTCAAATTGCCCGTTTTCTTTTTTAACCGAATCAATATTGGTATCGAACAGAAGTTTGACCCCCCGACTTTCCATCTCATCAGCCAGGTGTCTGCGAAGGTCACGGTCGAAGCCACGCAAGAACAACGGGCCACGGTAGATCAGTGTGGTATCCACGCCAAGCCCATGGAAAATGCCGGCAAATTCCACGGCAATATAGCCTCCGCCTACAATTACAATTTTTTTTGGCAGGGCATCCAGGAAGAAGGCCTCGTTTGAGGTGATTACATGTTCCTTACCGGGAATATTCGGAACACTTGGCCAGCCACCGGTAGCTATGAGTATGCGTTCAGCCGTTATTCTCTTGCCGTTAATTTCTACTGTGTGCTGGTCAAACAGGCTGGCCCTGCCGTCAATGATAGTGACACCGGCATCGTCAAGAATGCGCTCATACACCCCATTGAGCCTTTTAATTTCAGCATTCTTGTTTTGAATGAGTTGTTGCCAGTTAAAGCGAATATCACTCATGGACCAACCAAAGCTGCGGGCAACCTCGAAATCCTCGCGGAAATGTGAGGCATAGACGAACAATTTTTTGGGCACACAGCCGACATTCACACAGGTTCCACCGTAATATCGGTCCTCGGCGACTGCAACCCGGGCCCCGAAAGAAGCAGACATGCGGGCCGCACGAACTCCACCCGAACCGGCGCCAATTACAAATAAATCATAGTCATAATTTGTCATTGATTATCATTTGCATTTAAGATTTTAAGCCACCTATTGTATTGATTTTTCCTTATAATGCATCATTTGAATAATCTGTTGTTGTAATAACCTGTTCCTATCGGCAGCGTAACTCAATTTAGAATTCAGCAGGACCATGTCTACAGAAAATAATATCGATATTACCTCGGAAAAGACTGCACGATTGATGACACGGGCCAGTCATGCCTCGGTTGCGGCCGGTTCTTCCCTGGTGTTGATTAAGATGGTTGCCTTTCTCTATACCGGCTCCGTAGCCATGTTAACCAGTCTGATCGATTCCGCTATTGACGTGATCGCTTCCTTGATCAATCTCTTTGCAGTCCGCCAGTCACTTGTACCTGCCGACCAGGAGCATCGCTTCGGGCATGGAAAAATAGAATCACTGGCCGGGATTTTACAGGCGGCCTTTATCAGTGGGTCGGTTATCTTTATCGTCATCGAGGCAATTAACAAGCTGGTTAATCCGTCTCCGGTGACTCACGGAGCGCTTGGTATTGCTGTCATGATTATTTCAATGATAGTAACGGTTTTACTGGTCATGTATCAGCGCTATGTTATAAAAAAAACCGGTTCTGTTATTATCAGTGCCGATTCCCTGCATTACGTCTCTGATCTGGCCTTCAATGCCAGTGTCATTGTTGCCATCGTCCTGAGTTATTACTTTAATCTGACTTACGCAGATCCGATTATTGCATTGATAATTGCCGGTTTTATTCTTCTAAGTGTCAAGGAAATTGCAAAGACCTGCATCGATCAGCTCATGGACCGGGAGTTGCCGGATGAAGACCGCGACAAGATTAAAGAGATAGTGGTATCACATCCGGATGTCCAGGGCATACATGGTTACAGGACCCGGGCATCGGGTCGCGATATTTTTATTCAGCTACACCTGGAACTGGATCCGGATCTGAAACTTCGTCGTGCACACGATATTGCTAATGAAGTTCAGGAACAGATCTGCCAGGCATATCCCAATGCTGATGTCATTATTCACCAGGATCCGGAAGACGATCAGTAACCTTATTTAACAAATGCAGGTTATGAGTCATCGCAGTTTACCTCAGCTTCTCATCCAGTCGTGATAAGTCTTTATCCAGCGTAGCAATTTTTCAGGAGCATGTTGTTTCTTCCAGTTACCAGCAGCGAATTTGTTGGCTTCTGACAGTGTCGGGTAGATATGTATAGTCCCGAGAATGCGATTTAATCCAATATCATTTTTCATGGCGGTAATGTATTCGATTATGAGATCAGCGGCATGTTCACCAACAATCGTCACACCCAGTATCCTGTCTTTTCCGGGGACAGTCAGTAGCTTGATCAGACCTCGGTCGGCGCTGTCTGCAATGGCACGGTCAAGATCATCCAGCTCATAGCGGGTGACTTCGTAATCAATATTTTGTTCTTTTGCTTCCAGCTCGTTGATTCCAACGCTGGCCACTTCAGGTTCGGTAAATGTCGCCCGGGGTATGACCGAGTAGTCGACCCTGAATTTCTTCAGGTTGCCAAACAGGGCATTGACCGAGGCATACCAAGCCTGGTGTGCGGCAGTGTGGGTAAATTGAAAAGGCCCTGCAACGTCCCCACAGGCAAGGATGTTGGGATAGCATGTTTGCATATATTTATTAATTTCTATGGTGCCCTGTCTTGTCAGGCGTATACCCAGACGCTCAAGACCGTAACCCTCTGTATTAGCTTTACGACCGACTGCGACAAGAATGGCATCGAATTCGATTTCTACTGACCGGTCAATGTGATCACAGCAAAGTATTTTTCTTGCACTATCCTGTTTAATTTTGACTGCCTTGTACTCTAATCGAACATCCACGCCATCGTTCTCAAAAGAATTTAGGATCATACTAGATACTTCCTCGTCCTCAAGAGAGAGTAGACGAGCTGCCATTTCCACGAGTGTCACCTTGCTTCCGAATGTCGCAAAGCATTGAGCCAGCTCACAGCCAATCGGACCACCCCCAAGTACCACCAGCCGTTCGGGCAATTCCCTTATTTCCCATATGTTATCCGAGGTGTAATAATGAATCTGCTCAATACCATCTATGGGAGGAATAAACGGCCCAGCACCGGCGGCAATAATAATACTCTTGGTTGTGATAATCTGGTCATTAATCCTGACTTCCCAGGGTGACATAATTTCTGCTTCGCCTGCCAGACATTCCACTCCCAGTTCGGTGTAACGTTCAACTGAATCATGAGGTTCGATCTTCCGTATGACGGTTTGTACCCGCTGCATTATCTCGGCAAAATCGAAACTTGCATTTACGGGTTTAAAGCCGAAATCTTCCGCCCGATGTATATCAGCTAGGAAACGCGATGAACGTATCAATGCCTTGGAGGGAACACAACCGGTATTCAGACAGTCTCCCCCCATTTTATGTTTTTCTATTAACAGCACTCTGGCTTTGACAGCAGATGCGATATAGGCAGCCACCAGTCCGGCAGAACCAGCACCGATCACAATCAGGTTATAATCAAATTGATCAGGCTTTTTGTAGTTCTTATAGACGCGTTGCCGGTTAATGAAATTCACAAGGCCCTTGGCCAGATATGGAAACAGGCCGAGTAGAACAAACGCGGTTAAAAGTCCCGGCGAGAGAATACTACTGACTGAATCTATTTGTGCGAGTTGTGTGCCTGCGTTTACATAAACCAATGTGCCCGGCAACATGCCAACCTGGCTAACGAGATAAAATGTCAGCAGACGAATTGGTGTAAGAGCCATCACCACATTGATGATGAAGAATGGAAAAATCGGTATCAGCCTTAGAGTAAAGAGATAGAAGGCGCCGTCCTTTCTAATACCTTCATTAATGGTGTTCAATCTTTTTTTGTAACGTTCCTGGATGAAATCATGCAGCAGCGTACGTGAAATAATAAAAGCCAGGCTGGCACCGATGCTGGAGGCAAATGAAACAAGTACGGTTCCCCACAGCAGGCCAAACAGCGCACCCGCAACCAGGGTCATGATCAATGCACCCGGCAAAGACAAGCCTGTAACTAATATATAGATAAGGAAAAAAATCAACATAGCGGCTATTCGATTTTCTGATACATAGCTGCTGATTTCTGCCTGGGAGTGGTTGAAATACTCAAGTGTCAAATACTGTTGCAGATCGAATATAAAGAAGGAAGCAACGGCAATCAGGACAAGCCCCAGTAGCAGAATTTTTTTCCAGTAGAAAGGCACTTTTACACGCTCCATGAGTATCAGGAAATGACACTAGCTCAACTTCAGGCAAAAAAAAAGCTGACATCCTGTCAGCCTTGAAAGATCCACTACAAACTTCATAGTGGAGGAGAGAGAGCTTGTTTGACCTGGTTTAGAGGCCAGTAGCAGGCCGTTAAACATTGCTTATCGGACCGGCGTTAGAAATCGTTTTACCTTGTCTCCACCTTCAGTTTTAAAATTGCTCTGGTGTGAATCTTGAAATCTCGCACCAGCACGGTGTTCAGTCTGTAATGAAAAGTGCAAGCGCTATGCCAGTTTTAACGGAGCAATGACAGGATGGGAGAAATTGGAAAAAATAAATATGAATCAATAAGTTAAAATTAGATAGCGGGGTTGGCCAGGAGCGTCAGAACATCTCCAGCCGGGGGAAATTAAGATAAAAGTGTTGCTTCTAGACGACAGGTCGCGGTCCTGCGCCGGGCATTTTAGGACCGGAAACGGGTTTAGGCCAGGAGGCCGCCGATTAAGGCCCCAATCAGGAGTGGGATGATATTAATCATGATTAGCGCCATGAGGCTTATTGCAAAGATGACTCCCACCAGGGGAACACCGGTCATGAATGTCCCGGCGAAAAAGAGGAACCCCGACAGCAGCATGCCGGGTAACAAGGCTGCAAGGAAGCCTTCACCCACACCACCGGCGACCTTGCCACCGATGATCCCGGCAATGAGCGGGCCCAGGGCGGGTAACCAGAATAGCAGCAGGGAAATAACAGCCATCCAGATCATTCCCATGAACACACTACCCTTAGATTCTTTGGCCATGTTACCCTCCTTATATAAAATAAAGACATTTGAAGGACTATTGTGACAGCAACAGACTAAAATAGTCCACGTTCAGTCGATTTCATAAACCTCTCTGAGTCATTTTCGGGGGAGTCGGCATGCAGAAAAGTAAATCGCCCACACGGGCCATACGTGAACTCATGGAGCAACCGGGTATCATTCGTACGCTGGGAGCACATGACGTGCTCACCGCTGTCTTGGTGGAACAGGCCGGCTTTGATTCCGTTTTTATCGGCGGTTTTGGTACCAGTGCCAGTCTTTATGGACTACCGGATCTGAATTTTCTCGGAATGACGGAAATGGTCGACGCCACCCGGCGGATGGCACATCGGGTCTCGATTCCCGTGGTTGCCGATGCCGATACGGGTCATGGTGACCTGCATAATGTCATGCGTTGTGTACGCGAATTTGAGGGAGCGGGCGCGGCCGGCATTATTCTCGAGGATCAGGTCTTTCCCAAGCGTTGTGGTCACTTTGGCGGTAAACATGTGATCCCGGTCGATGAAATGGTTGCCAAGTTCAAGGCCGCTGTGGCTGCAAGAAATGATGATGATTTTATTTTCATTGCCCGCACTGATTCACGCGAGACGGATGGACTGGATGATGCGATAGACAGGATTAACCGGTATTGCGATGCAGGTGCCGACGTGGCTTTCATCGAAGCGCCATTGTCCATTGAGGAACTGGAAGAGATATGCAAACGTGTGCAATATCCCAAGTTTGTAAACATGCTTGCCTACGGGAAAACACCAATACTGAGTGCCTCGGAACTCGAGGAAATGGGGTTCAAGATGCTCGTGGCACCAATCGATTCTGTGTTACTGACTGCAAAGGTCATGCGCGAGATGGCCAATGCCATGAAACGCGATGGTCATACCAAATCCTTGTTTGATGACATGGTTAATTTTGAGGAGATAAAGAATATCCTTGGCTTACAAAAATACCTGTCTCTTGAAAAACAGTTCAAAAAGTAATCGAAAGTCTTTAATGCTGGTTTTGAGCTATTATTTGACCCGTTTAAAGTTTGTCAGAAAAGTAGCAAACCAGGCGTTTCTCTATCCAGTATTTTTCATTTCCCGGCATGTTTCCATAAATAAAACCAACGTGTCCGCCCTTGTTCGCTAATTCCAGTTGGCATGCGGGTGATAATTCAGTTTTTGCCGGTATTGCTTTCGGGGTCATGAAAGGATCATCATAGCTATGCAAGATCAATGTTGGCGTCGTAATATCTTTCAGAAACTGGCGTGAACTGCTGAGTTGATAATACTCGTCTGCACTGTTAAAACCATGCAAAGGTGCAGTGACATTATGATCAAAGCGATAAAAGTTGTTCCAATTACCTAGCTCATTCAGAGTGATTGGACTGTGCCGTTTTCTGAACTTGTCCCTGATTTTATCAGTCAGGCGAGTGATGAGGTGGCGCTGGTAAAAGCGTGCAAAACCCTTGTCCAAGGCTCTCGCCCCATTGGCCAAATCAAACGGCACAGAGATCGCCATGGCTGCATTTAACATTGAAGCTTTTCCTGATTCACCCAGATATTTCAACAAGACATTGCCGCCCAGCGAGATCCCAACAACAGCCAATGGACTGTCCGGGTAACGCTGTCGCAACTGGCCTATCAGGTATTTCAAATCACGGGTATCACCGGAATGATAACTGCGGGCAAGTCGATTATGCCGGCCGCTGCAACCACGAAAATGCATCAATACAACAGTCCAACCTGCATCATGAACAGTCTGCAATATCCCTTTCGCATAGTGAGAGCAAATGCCACCCTCAAGACCATGCAGGAGGATAATAATCGGTCCGGGTGGTCTTGTAGTCCAGACCAGATCAATAAAATCGCCATCAGGCAGTTCCAGGGTTTCTGTAATGGTCTGAGGCTGTGGCTGACGACGAAACCATACAGGATAAATGGTCTGGGCATGGCGGTTGCGCAACCACCAGGCCGGCCTGAAATCACTTTCTATGATCGTCCCGGAAGGAGAATTCATTCATCATCGATATGCCGCCGCAGGATATCCTGGTAGGCATCAATACGCCGGTCACGCAGGTAAGGCCAGATTCGACGGATCCGGTCCGTACGTTCCAGATCAATATCACTGATGATTACGGCAGCAGCATCAGCAGGAGCCTGTGCCAGAATCTCCCCCTGTTGTCCGCAGATGAAACTGGAACCCCAGAAATCTGCACCAGCTGTGGCACCGGAAGGATCAGTCTCATGACCGATGCGGTTACTAGAGACCACGGGAAGATTATTGGCTATGGCATGGGCGCGTTGAATTGTAATCCAGGCTTCGCATTGCCGGTCTTTTTCTGCCTGATCGTCTGATGGATCCCAGCCAATGGCACTGGGGTAAAACAGGATCTCGGCACCTGCCAGGGAAATCAGTCTGGCGGCTTCGGGGAACCACTGGTCCCAGCAGACCAGTACCCCGAGTTTACCGATGGAAGTCTGTATCGGTTTAAATCCAAGATCACCGGGCGTGAAATAAAATTTTTCGTAATAGCCGGGATCATCAGGGATATGCATCTTGCGATAGCGCCCGGCAATCTCCCCGTTGCTATCGAGTACTGCGGCCGTATTGTGATACAGGCCAATGGAGCGTTTTTCAAACAGTGAACAGATGATGATGATGCCGAGTTCTTTTGCAAGTGTTCCAAAATGATCCGTTGTCGGTCCTGGTATCGGTTCAGCCCGCTCGAAATGACGCGTATGGGCCTCGACACAGAAATAAGGTCCCGTGTGCAATTCCGGCAGAAGTACAATATCGGCGCTTGTGGCAGCGGCTTTTTTAATTCCATCTATTGAGCGCTGGAGATTTTCTGCATAATCATCTCCACAGGCATGCTGGACAATAGCGACCTTGATAATGTGACTCACTGGATGACTCCGCGAGGTAATTGCATAGTAATGCAGTGTAGACTACCAAATTGATTAATGACCGGTCGACAGTTTACCGGGACCACAGTGCGATCACGAAATGTGTGCTGGAATATTTCCGTGGCCTCATTGTCTTCATTAACCTGATAGACCGGTAGCAGTATCGCTTCATTAATAAACAGGAAATTGGCATAACTTGCTGGTAATAATTCTTGATCATTGTTTTTGATGACAGGCGATGGCAACGGGATCAGTTGATATGGCTTGCCATTTTTCTGCCTGAACTCTTTTAACTCCGATTCCATTTTTTTTAATGACTCATGATTGGGATTGTCATGATCGTGGCTGCAGACATAAAGCAGTGTATCCGGGCGGGCGAATCGGACCAGAGTATCGATATGGCCATTGGTATCATCTCCGATCAGCTGCCCATGGTATAGCCAGAGGATTCGATCGAGATGCAAGGTGTCGCACAGAAATGATTCAATTTCCTGTTGATTGAATAATTTGTTACGTGTCGGCGAGAGCAGGCAGGAACCTGTAGTCAGCAGGGTACCTTCACCGTCTGTCTCCAGGCTGCCTCCTTCCAGGATAAAATCATGTTGCACAAGGGGCGTCTTGCCAAAGGCCTGTTGCTTATGGAGTGATTGAGTGATTACGTTATCCAGTTGATACGGATATTTGTTTCCCCAGCCATTGAAAGTAAAATCGTGTAACTCCGCTTTATTGTCGTTGAACACTGTAATAGGGCCGTGATCACGAGTCCAACTATCATTGGATGGAGCTATGTACAGTCTGTAATTGCCCGGTGAAATACCATCCCGCTGCAACAGCATTTTCAGATGTTGTTTATGGTTTTCATCCAGACAAGCGATAATCACGGTCTGGCGGTTAACACACTTGCGGACAATATCGACATAGACAGGTTCAATTTCAGGTAAATACGGGGACCAGTCTGATTCAGGGTGTGGCCAGGTTAGCAGTAGTCCGGACTGGTTTTCCCATTCCGCAGGAAAGCGTACAAGTGTCATCAGTCGCGCGCCGGGTATTGAATGCGTTCCAGTGAAATACAATCGCCTTTGTTTTTTTCGATTACCAAAGCATCGCTATCAAATACATCGTTATCAACTACTGCCAGCAACACCACACGGTTATCCTCGTCCCTTTCGGCATCCAGGATATCACCCACGGGTTTGGCCTCCTCCTTACCCAGCATGATCCGATCACCCGGTCCCGGTGTCGTATTAGTCTGGCAATGGCCAATAACCATGCGTTTTTTAACCTGTCCGCGAAAATGCAAACGGGCAATTACTTCCTGGCCAGGATAACAGCCTTTCTGATAACTTAGACCCCGGATATAATCCAGGTTGAGCATCTGCGGCAGGAATAGTTCGCTTGTACTTTCAAGTATCCATGGCAACCCGGATCGTATGTCTTTCAGGCTCCACTTTGTTCGTTCACCGGCAACCGCTGTTTGGGTGATCCATTCCAGTACCTTGTCACAGTCCTGCATTTGCCCGATCAAGATAAAACGCGGTTCTGGTCGGTTAATGCATATTGCAATAAAGCGGGTATTTGACAGCAGATTGCCCTGTTGCTTTGTATCTTTATTGGATAACTCCCTGACAACTGATTCTGCGTGTTCTCCAGCGAGTCCCACTGTCATATAATCATTACTGACATCTTCTATCCGGACATCGGAGCGCAGCACAAACATACCCAATCGGTTACTGATTTTGTCTTTTAGCATGGAAGGTATCAACATAAACAGTGAATCATCCTGATGGTAAAGAATAAAAGTTGTGATCACCCGGCCATTGGGCAAGCACCAGGCAGTCAGGAACCAGCCCTCTTGATCGAGTAGTTCGAGGTCCCCGCAGACCTGGGCCTGGAGAAAATCATAGGCGTCCTTGCCGCTGAGACGTAACAGGGAAAAATGTGACAGATCAAAATAGCTTGTTGATGTTAAAGGCACTGGATGACACTACCTGTAATTTGGATTATTGATGTCGCAGATCAGGTTGATCAGGTTCCGGTATTCTTCTGTAGGAGCAGGCTTGCGGCCCATGATCCAGTCCATGATATCAAGGTCAGCTTCGTCCAGTAGACTGCTGAAGCTTTTTTTTTGTTCATCGGTCAGATCCTTGTAATGGCGCGAGACAAACTGTTGCAGCAACAGGTCCATCTCCCGTATTCCGCGCCGACAACGCCAGAGGATATTCGGGCTGGCAGACATGAAGCTTAAATGGTTCGGGAAACCAGCAGCTTCTTGATCTCTGCGATGGCCTTGGCCGGATTGAGTCCCTTGGGGCAGGTATTGGTGCAGTTCATGATGGTATGGCAACGATAAAGCCGGAATGGATCTTCCAGCTCATCGAGGCGTTCGCCGGTGTTCTCATCCCGACTGTCGATGATCCAGCGATAGGCCTGCAGTAGGATGGCTGGTCCCAGATAACGGTCACTGTTCCACCAGTAACTCGGGCAGCTTGTTGAACAGCAGGCACAGAGTATGCACTCATACAAACCATCAATTTTGGCGCGATCCTCTTTTGACTGCAGTCGCTCCCTATCCGGTGGTGGAGGCGTCTGGGTCTGCATCCAGGGCTTGATGGCTGCATACTGTGCATAGAAATGTGTCATGTCTGGCACCAGATCCTTGACCACTGACATATGGGGCAGGGGATAGATATTGATGTCGCCCCTGATATCACTGATGACCTTGGTGCAGGCCAGGGTATTGATTCCGCCAATATTCATGGCGCAAGAGCCGCAAATGCCTTCACGACAGGAACGGCGGAATGTCAGGGTGGAGTCGATTTCATTCTTGATGTAGATCAGGGCATCCAGCACCATTGGCCCGCAGTCATCCAGGTCAATCTCGTAGCTGTCCATGCGCGGATTATCATTATTTTCCGGTTCCCACCGATAAACTCGAAAGGTCTTCTTGTTCTTCGCATCTACCGTCGCAGAAAATGTCTTGCCTTGATAGATCTTGGAATTTTTCGGAAGAGTAAATTGCGCCATATCTAATACCTGTAATTATAGCGATGGAAATCTAATAAACGCGTTTCTTCGGTGGAAACACATCGACCTCGTTGGTCAGGGTATACATGTGTACCGGACGGTAATCGAAACTGACCTTGCCATTCTCATCGAGCCAGGCAAGGGTGTGTTTCATCCAGTCATCATCATCACGATCCGGGTAGTCTTCCCGTGCATGGGCACCGCGACTTTCAGTCCGGTTATAGGCGGAATGAATACTGACCATAGCACAACCCAGCAGGTTCTCCAGTTCCAGGGTTTCTACAAGGTCGGTATTCCAAACCATGCTCTTGTCCGCTACCTTGACATCCAGGAAGGAGTCCCAGATGGTCGTCATCTTGTCGATCCCTTCTTTTATCACCTCGCCGGTCCGGAAAACGGCGGCGTTGCTCTGCATGGTCCATTGCATGGTGTTACGGATCTCGGCCGTCGGGGTCTTGCCCTGGTTATGGCGTAACTTGTCGAGACGGGCCAACGCCTCGTCGCCAGCATTGGACAGGGTCTTGTACGTTTGCCCCGGCTTGATTGATTCTGCGCACAGTTTTGCGGCGGCACGGCCAAAGACGATCAGGTCCAGTAGTGAGTTTGATCCCAGGCGATTCGCGCCGTGGACGGAGACACAGGCTGCTTCACCAATGGCCATGAGTCCCGGGACAACAGCATCCGGATTGCCATTTTTAAGCGTGACCACCTGGCCATGATAATTGGTAGGAATGCCGCCCATGTTGTAATGGACCGTAGGGATCACGGGTATTGGTTCCTTGGTGACATCGACTCCGGCAAAGATCCGGGCAGACTCGGCAATGCCAGGCAATCGTTCATTGATGACTTCCGGACCCAGGTGTTCGAGGTGCAAGTGGATATGATCCTTGTCCTTGCCGACGCCGCGGCCTTCACGGATTTCCATGGTCATGGAGCGGCTGACGACATCACGTGAGGCCAGGTCTTTTGCCGACGGGGCATAACGTTCCATGAAGCGTTCACCCTCGGAATTGGTCAGGTATCCCCCCTCGCCACGCACGCCCTCGGTGATGAGACAGCCGGAGCCATAGATGCCGGTGGGGTGAAACTGGATGAATTCCATGTCCTGCAGGGCTAAGCCGGCACGCAAGACCATACCATTGCCATCCCCGGTACAGGTGTGCGCTGAGGTCGCTGAAAAATAGCAACGGCCATAACCACCCGTGGCTAGGACCACAATATGGGCCCGGAATCGGTGGATTGTGCCATCTTCCAGGTTCCAGGCCATGACACCGCAACAGGCTCCTTCATCATCCATGATCAGATCTAGGGCAAAGTACTCAATAAAAAATTCGGCTTCATGCTTCAATGATTGCTGATAGAGGGTGTGAAGGATGGCGTGTCCAGTACGGTCGGCTGCTGCACAGGTCCGCTGGGCCGTGCCCTCGCCGAAATTGGTGGTCATGCCACCAAATGGACGTTGGTATATTTTGCCTGCTTCGGTACGTGAGAAGGGAACCCCATAGTGTTCCAGCTCGATTACCGAGGGCACGGCCTCACGACACATATATTCAATTGCGTCCTGGTCCCCCAGCCAGTCTGAGCCCTTGACCGTATCGTACATATGCCAGCGCCAGTCATCGGGGCCCATGTTGCCCAGCGATGCACTCATGCCACCCTGGGCGGCTACGGTGTGGCTGCGGGTCGGGAAGACTTTGGTAATACACGCTGTTTTCAGGCCCTTGGCTGCCATGCCAAAGGTCGCTCGCAGTCCGGCACCCCCGGCGCCGACCACGACGATATCGTATTTGTGATCTATGATTTCGTAAGACATCGGCTTATAACCCCAGAAATACTTTCAGGACTGCTATTGCAGCGATCATGCCCGCGAACAACATGGTAAATTTCAGCAGGATGAGACTGGTCACGCGAATGACCTTGCAGCCTACATAATCTTCAATCACGACCTGCACACCCAACTGTGCATGATAAAACAGGGAGAAGATCAACAGGATTAACAGCACGGTAATCACGGGTGATTGCATCCAGGCGGTGACTGCCAGGTAATCCATCGCCGTCATCGTGAGCAATTCGAAAACAAACCAGAGACAGAGTGGAACGAGGGCGATGGCAGTCAGCCGCTGGGCCCACCAGTGACGTACACCTTCCTTGGCCGATCCCAGGCCATATACCTTGCTCAGGGGTGTTCTCAGTTTCATGTACCAACTCCACAGGCCAGATACCAGGTCACGGCAGTCATCAGGACAGACAAAATAACCACTGCGTAACCGGAGATATAGGTTGTCTTCAGTTCAAGCCCCAGACCAATGTCCCAGAACAGGTGGCGAATGCCGTTGCAGAGGTGATAGTAAAGTGAAAACACCCAGGCATAGAGCAGGGTTTGGCCATACCAGGCCAGGATGTGGTTTTGTATGGTTTGGTAGCTTTCTGGCCCGTTGGCGACCGACAATAACCAGCAACTCAGAAACAGGGCCCCAATGCTAAGAAATACTCCCGTACCACGGTGTGTGATCGAAAGTAGGGAGGTCAATTGGGGCTTATAGATCTGCAGGTGCGGCGATAATGGACGATTGACCGTTGCCATGCTCTCAATTCCTCTCTAGCGCGTATCAATCCCGGTGCTTCTTCCGGGTAACAATATTATGAATTATCAAGAATAAATCAGAAATCTATGCAGCGACCGCGGCGTTCCCAGTCACCATAACGGGTCGGTTCGGGGCCTTTGGGGCCACCGATTTCTACGGGTGTCTTGATGATATCCGCCTTATTCTCGGGAATTTCCATGGCGGTGCCCTGTTTTTCTTTTTCTTGTGTATTTTTCATAAGATATTATTTCTGCAGGTCGATTCACTTTGTAAATAAAAAAAACCTATTAAATCAACCGGTTTCGCGTATCATTGCCGTTAGGCAGTCCCGCATTTTAGCGGGATATTGACAGGAGGTCACCCATTCGATGCCAGGAAATTTTGAATTGCCCATCCACCTCAGGCTGAAAAGATCAAAAGCCCTGCAAATACTGGTGATCATTTCCCATGGCGGGGCTTTAGTTTGTGCCTGGCCGATCAATTTACCGCTTGTCGTCAAGCTTTTGATCAGTTTTTGCGTAATATTCGGGTTTGTCAGAGCCTGGAGATGCCTGTTTACAAAGCAGGTTAGCAATTCGCCACTGGAAGTCATTTTACAGCCGGATGATCGTTGGATTCTGGTCTTTGCTGGCGGGCAACGGCAAAAGGCAATCCTGTTACCGGGGAGTTACGTGCATCCCTGGCTGGTCATCATTGCTTTGCGGAGCAAGGACCGCACTATCCGTGTAATCATTCCAGCAGATGGCGTGGATGACCCTCAGGCCCTGCGGCGATTGAGGACCCGCTTGATTCAACCCTTGACGTCTTCCGATACATAAAATTATTAACCCAGTCTGAATTTGATCCAGCGTGAGAGAATCAGTTTTCTCAGCGGCGTCAGGCTGACTCGTCGGCTATCCAATTGGTTACCATCACGTTCTATTTCCCGACAGGTTGCCAGGATGAGCCTGGCCATGATGATCACATGCAAGCAAGAATGACTTTCCTCAGCGGTCAATCTTTCAGTCACGTGTTCAAGGTCGGTAATGAGTTGCCTGAACCGCTTGATCTGTTGACCGAGATCACGCGGTACCGGGTGATGGCCAACCTGCAGTTGATCCTCCGCTTGATGAGATGGCTGATGCTGAAGCAGGGAAAAGATCTCAAACAGGCAGCCGGCCTCATTCAATAAAGTATTTGTGTGTGTACTCTTGCAGCCGCTGAGTTTCCCCGAAATTGTCCATACCGCCCCCGGACCCATGGAGAGGAAATCATTCAGTTCACTCGCTGATACAGGCAGTGCATCATTCAGCCTGGCCTCATAATGGTGAATCATGCCGGCCAGACTATTCATAATATCCGGATTTTCGGAGGGTCCGCGAGCCAGTTCCCGGGTGACCGGGTGCCTGGGCGTGGATGACTGCAAACGCTGAATTTCTTCCAACCACCAGGCATATTTGATTCGAGCTACACCCGGATCAGAAGTGTGCCACTGAATCTGTTCCAGTTCGGCTGCAAAGGCATGCCAGGCATACAGTTGTCGTTTTAATCCCTGAGAATAATAAAGCGTGCTGTAGTAAAGATTGCTACCCACCGGTGCAGATTTTTGCCGGCAGTAATCAGAAGGAACCGCCTCAATCATTTTCAGTGTTTAGTTGCTCGAGCCAGGGAACAATTTCTGTGACAGTATCGACAATACCATCAGCGTTCCAGGTCAGCGGATCTTCGTGTTTTTCTATGTAGCCGTAACGGGCAACCAGGGTCAACATACCGGCTGCTCGGCCAGCCTGAATATCACGCTCAGCATCACCAAGATAAACTGATTGGCCCGGCTCACACCCTGCAATTCTGCAAGCATGTAAAAGAGGTTCTGGATGAGGCTTCTTGTGTGCAGTCGTGTCACCACTGATAACGCATGTTGCCCGCCCACTCAGATCAAGCTTTTTCATCAAAGGATCGGTCAGCCAGGCGGGCTTGTTGGTAACAACGCCCCAGAAATAGTGATGTTGCTCAAGATAAGCAAGAACACCAGTCATACCGGGAAACAAGTTGGTGCTGTTGTGTAACCTGGCGTTATAGATATCAAGGAACCTTTGTCTGAGTTGCATGAACTCGGCGGAGGATTCAGGGTATTCAAAGGCGAGACGAATAAGGGCATTACCTCCATGAGAAACGACCGGGCGTATCGTTTCAAAGGAAATCTTATCCTTGCCGTTTTCTATACATAAATCATTGAGGGCAGCCGCAAGATCTGGTGCTGTATCTGCCAATGTCCCGTCCAGATCGAAAAAGACAGCATTCAACATATCTGTTTCAACGCGTCGCATGCAGCAGGTAATTCATGTCCGGATTGCGCTTCAGCCACGCCGAACGAATTAAGGGCAGGTAAGCCATGCCGGAGATGTCCAGAACAGTCAGTCCGGACTTTCTGCACCAGTCAGCCAACTCGGCTGGCTTGATAAAGCGCGCATAATCATGGGTTCCCCTGGGTATCAGTTTCAACAGATATTCTGCAGCCAGAACCGTACCAAGATAAGACTTCAGGTTGCGGTTGATGGTCGATGCGAATAAATGCCCACCTGGTTTAAGCATGTCGGCGCAGGCCGCGATCAAGGATTCTGGATCGGGGACATGCTCCAGTAATTCCATGCAGGTGATAACATCATATGCTTCAGGATTTTGTTGGGCATGGCGTTCGGCTGAAGATTCGATGTAGTTAATTTTCAGAATTGCTGTATCACTGTGAAGACGGGCAATGTTAATGGCTTCCTGACTCGCGTCTATACCGGTGACAACTGCTGATTCTTTGCATAAAGACTCACTCAGTATCCCACCACCACAACCGACATCAAGCACATGCTTGCCGGCCAGGTTTACTGCCTGCTTGATATAGTTCAGACGCACTGGATTAATATCGTGCAAGGTAGAGAGGGGCCCGTTACTGTCCCACCATTCATCTGCCAGGGCACTGAATTTTGCCGTTTCTGATTCGTCGATATTAATCATGACCGTGACTATTAACAGTATGGTAATGACTGGTTAGAGCTTAGGGCTAATACCAGTGTCAGGCAGGGGATTGTTCTTTCCGGAATCTTCCGTTCGCTGGACCCGTATCCTGGAATCGTCAATCCCGATTATCTCGGCAAACTCAACCAGTTCACGTTGTTTCCGCATGGAATCTTCCTTGTCACCTACCTGATACAATGCCCTTTGCTCTATGAGTTGTTCATAGATCTTGTTGGTCAGCTGGTTACTAATAGGTAACTCCAGTGCCGTTTGCCTTTCTTCAGGGGAAAGTGACAGCCAGTTCTCCAGGAATGCCTGTCTGCTGGTATCAGACCAGTCGTTTTTCCGGATAAATCTCTGGATAAAATCTTCAATAATGAATGTCTCAGGAATCAGATGGGACAAGGCCTGTAAATCCATTCTTAGCTCAGTGTCTGAAGTCATGCTTTCAGGTTCGGATAGCTCTTTCTGTGAAAGCATATAAATTACGATACAGATTGAGATGAAAATAATAAATGTAAATGTACTTAAAAGATAAAAATTCTGCCCCGGTAGCTGGTGATCATCAGGTTGCTCTTCCAGGTTTTCTTTCAGGATTATTTCCGGTGGATCTTTTTCAATGGTGTGCTGCGGTATGGATAGATCCAGCAATGATCTGAAATTGTTTTCTTCTACCGTTATATTACCGGACAGTATGCCCTCGATAAGCATATCCCTTTCCCTGCGGTAGTCTGCTTTTTTTAACTTGCCTTCTGAGTATTCCCTGGCCAGTGTTCTCAGGTTTTTGTCAGTCATGATAATTTAATTGTTCTCGTGCCTAGCTGATGTCATCCTGAACCAGTCTAAAACCTGTCATATTGTCTGCGTTACCATTATGTGCACGTTCAAGACTTGTATCACAATTTGTAAATGCATCTTCAAAAGCCCCACCGATCGCCTTGATCTTGCCTCCATCCCTGACCCACTCCTGGACGTTTCCGATATAGTTTTTCAGTCCCCAGCCATTCTGAACCCCCGAGGCAATACTGACAGTACCGGTACCCTTGATGATCTTGTCACCGATGGTAACACGACAATTGAAGTCCTTTCTGGGCTGATCACCATTGGCATTTGCAGCGTAGAGCCATTCAGTCTTGTTCGGAATACGATAGTTTTTCCCGGTCCGTTCCGATAACCAGGTTGCATATTTTTCAGCATCTGCAAGAGAGATGTTAGTCAGTGGTTCATCAAATTTTTCCTTTTCAGTGACCGGCCTGCAGTTACCGGTGAGGACACAGTATTTGCTGTAATCTCCTATAGAAATTTCATATTTACTGATGGCATACGCCCTTTCTACATCAGCGCCTCCAGGAATCACAACCATTAATGGGCCTCTCCAACCATCATTTACCAAATCATAACAAATGGCCTTTGCACGTGTTCCGTATCCTGCAAGATTGGAACTGCATTCCCGTCCACTGGATGTGGGACGCCAGGCCTTTTGTGTAATTGATTTACCTGGATCACCGTCTCTATCCATAGTAGCAGCGCTCAGATCGGTGGTTTCCTTTGGAATAATCGCAAGTTTGGTATTTGCAGCAATAAGCTGGTTTATTTCGTCATCGGCTGCTACAAATTCCGGGTTATCTGACCAGAAGGCCTGTGCCTGTATCAGCGATCGGCGGGCTTCCTTGAGCTTGATAACATCTGTCCCGGCATTTTCCCTGATTTCAAGGTAGCGTTGATAGGCCACTTCCGCGTTGTCCATTTTATTTGATAATTCTTCAGTGAAACGCATGAAGTCAGGATGACCACTGAATCCCTCGGCTGATTGTTGTTCCTGTAATCTCATTCCCTCGGTCAGTTTGCCCGCGTTAAGAGTAGCGAATGCCGTGTCCAACACTGGCCATGGTTGTGGTTTGATCTGATCACGCAGCACCTCTAGTGATGTGCCTGGAAACAGGGCTGCGGCATTCTGGGCCAGAGCAGCAGCTGCATTTTGATCTGTTGTTCGATAATTATTGATTCGTTGAATCAGGCCAGTGATTGCTTCTTGTCGGAATTCGCTGTAGCGGCCGGGTGCTGTGCTTTCAATTTCACCAAATTTTGTACGAATATCCTCGATATCGAAACTAAGGGAAGAGCCAAAGATCTGAGTCAGTTCCTGAACATTTGCCTCAACCCGGTATTCCTGCCTTGCATCCAGCAGTTGTGTGTCAGCAGGATTGTATTTTAATCCTTCATTAACCAGTCTCAGTGCATTAATGTAATCTTCAGCCGCAAAGCGGCTTCTTGCCAAATCAGCATAACTATTCGCCAGTGCCAATGGAGCCGTTTTCATGATGAAATCATCAGTTGATGGCAGAAGTGATTTCAATTCGTCCAGATGTTCCAGTGCCTTTACGACTTTATTGGCTTCAACCTGGGCATTGAAGTCCTTTTTCAAACCGGTAATTATGAGTTTTGTTTCCTGATCGGCCCGTGCTATGTTCACGGATTGTTGTAAATCCTCTATTTCTTCTGCTTCTGCCACATAACTTTCAGCGGACCGAATTAAACTTTCTGCCGCATCAAAGCGGTTTTCGCTTAATGTTTCTCTGGCTTTTTGAATAAAGAGGGTGGCAATAAGCTTTTTTCTGGATGTCAGGTTTCTTGCAATTTGTTCGGAATCACCCGCTAGTGAGTCAATGGACTGTACATTGGTTAGCAAGCTTGCTTTCCAACTATTACTTTCAGGCATGGGTGAAGCAAGCAATTCGTCAATAGATGAATTATTTTCAGCAAGAATCTGCTCAATGGCCTGCTGCCGTTCATTGCCTTGAAGATGGGCAAGCTTGATTTGTATAAGTAGCGATTCAAGCTGTAATGCACCCAGAAGCTCAGCGTATTGATTTACCATGGTTACTGAATCACTTTGATTACCGCTATCCAGCAAGGTTTTGATTTCCGGTTCAATCAGTTTTTTAAATCTGATCGAAAGTTTATCAAGAATGGGATCACCAGGATCCAGCAAGGAGAGTTCCCTAATGTCATCCTCAATTAATATGAAATCAGGTGCTGTGCCTAGCTGAGCAAGCTTTGGTTCCAGTTTTCCTTCCAATTGCGTAATCCGGATTGTTTGTTGGATTTTTTCGCGTGTATCATCTAACTGTTGATCATTCGGTGCAATTGTTAGGCCAGAATTAACCAGGTCCAGTGCCCGTTCATAATTACCAACTGCAAAAGCGTCATCAGCCAGGATACGAAATTGATAACTTGGTCGTTCATCAGCAAGTAATGGGTGATCCGGATCGATCCTGTTACGGATTGTATCAATGATATTACGGGTTTTTGTAATCAGATTTTTATCTTTGAGGTAAATGGAAAATTCTTCACCCAACTGTGCCAGTTTGAGTTTCTTGGCACCTTCAACCAACCGGGTTTGTTCATTGAGGTAGCTGGATTCAGGATATAATTCACTAATCCTGTCAAGCATGGTATTGGCCTCGATAAAGTTGTAATTTTCATTACTGGTATCTATCAGATGCTGAATTTTATTTGAGAAATAGCGTTGTATTGAATCTTTCGCCTCATCCAGAATAGTGAATTGATCTGATTTATCCATTGTTTTGATGGTATCAAGATAGCTAATGATCATTTCTTTATTACTCGTATTACTGATATCAGTAATGATCTGCTGGATTCCCTGCTTATGGAAATAATTAATTACTGGTCCCGTAAAGCCAATAGTCAGGGCAATGAACAAGATAGCTGTTAGTGTCAGTGGATGTTTATACCAGATGTATCTGGCTTCCAGTTCCTCTATAAAATGATCAACCGTCGGGCACCTGTCTTTTCTCAGAAAAGCAACAGCCTGACGCAGTGCTCGATTCTGTCTACGCTTCAATCCCTTTACGGGTACGGGCAACAGGTTATTCTCCTGAGCCTTGTTTGCAGGAAGCTTGTTAAAAGGGTGGCGTCCCGTCAGTAATTCATAGGCCACACAACCCAGAGCATAGGTATCATCACGAGTGTCAGGCTGTTCACCCTCCAGCATCTCAAGGCTGGCATAGGCTGGCGTCAGGGCGCCGAGTTTGCCCGGGTCAAACAATGTTTTTTCAGATTCACCGGTTACCGGATTTTTAACCGCGCGGGCAATCCCGAAGTCAAGAATCTTGACTGTGCCGTCATTGCAAAGAAAAGCATTACCTGGCTTAAAATCGGAATGTACCAGGCCACGGTCATGTGCGTAGGAAAGTGCAGAGCCCAGTTGTCTGATGATATCAAAGGCCTGTTCAAAAGGTAGTCCTTCTTCTTTTCTGACGTGTTTCTTGATGTATTCGTTGAGAGGAATTCCCTCCATCAACTCCATAGTGATGTAGACGGGAGTGCCAGGACCGCCAATCCGATCAAAATCATAAACTGTGGCAATGTTCGGGTGGGCCAGCCTCTGTTGCCGGCTCGATTCCCTTTGCAGGGAAATGAATGCCTCAGGATGGTCACGAAAGTCATCATTCAGTAATTTAATGGCTAGATAGGGATTCTTGTCCCGGGCTTCTTCTTTTAATAAATCAACTCCCTTATATACCTTTCCCATTCCACCAATACCGAGTATATCGAGCAATTTGAAGCGTTGTTTGATGATGGATCCCAGACCCATCTCGGTTTTGTGTGGTTTGCCAGTATCCGATGATGGATCAGACCATTCAGCAGAACTGGCGTCGGTAGCTGATGTATAAGAAGGCAGTGAAGGTTCCGAGCTAAAGTGAAGATGAGATGCACTGTTATTCTCTGACATTGGCGAAGAATTATCAGCAGAAAGTTCCTGGGACTGATCAAATGTGTCCTCAAGCAATTTCTGAATATCGTCGGCAAAGACAGTTGAATCACTTCCAAGTCCGGTTGCATCTTCCGTACTGGCTGAATGCATTCGACGGAAGTGATTTATCTGGGATTTTAAATGAGTGTATTGCTCATCAGAAATCTTGCCGTTTTCCAAGTATTCATCCAGAATCGTTAGGAGTTTTTTTGCTTGATGTGGTGACTTGATAAGTAACCTGCCCAGCCGTTTGCTGAGAACCTCAATAGTCAGTTCCCCGTTTGCCAGTGATTGAAGTGCGGTCTTGAAATCTGCCACGAGGAGCCTCGTTAGTTATTTGATTTCAACTACGATTGCAGTGAAATTGTCAGTTGCTCCCCGTTCAAGGGTAAGATCGATTAATGTCTTGCAAGACTGCTCATGTGTACCATTAGCCAGGATATCCTCTATTTCTGAATCCGAGACATGTTTTGTCAGGCCATCACTACATAGCAAATAGCGATCATTTGCCTGCATTTCCTGGATATCCATGTCAAGAAACAGATCATCAGTAGCGCCGACTGCCCGGGTAATCATGTTACCGTGAGGGTGAATGGCTGCCTCTTCACGTGATATAAGCCCTTTCTGAACATATAACTCTACCTGAGAATGATCGGTAGTCATTTGTCTGAGATCACCATCCCTCAATCTGTATAATCGACTGTCTCCAGCCCATATATAGATACAATATCTGTCGTAGGCAAGCATCACCAAAACGGTGCTGCCAATTGTGGTGCGCTTCTGTAAATGATCGGCTTTGTCAATCAGCGAGCGATTGACTTCAATCAACCTGTCTTCGATATCATTAATGATTTGTTTTAGTTCAATCCCTTCACTGATTTTACTCAGGGAAGATACTATCATCTGACTTGCTACGTCTCCGGCAGAGTGGCCTCCCATGCCATCAGCCACGACCCAGAGACCGATCTCTGGTTGATCCAGCATGGAATCTTCATTGAGTTTACGCATCTTACCTATATCGGTAATAGCGGTTGAAACCCATGACAACCGTTTCTTTGGTTTTATGGCAGGATTTTCCATCGCAGTTTTACTAGTCAGAAATTTATGTCTCGTCAATAAATTCAGGTTTTCTCATAGGCAAAATTAACGACCTCGGTTGGCGCTTCCTTGAAACTTCTACCGAGACTGATTTGCCCGTTGCCATTTAATGGCATTTCTTCACGTCGCAGAAATGCATCTTCTCCACTTTCCAGACGCACATGTGTCCCATTTGTGCTCTGATCAATAATAAAAAATTTGTCTCTACGTAATTCAATACGCACATGTTGTCTTGAGGCGAGCTTTTCGCGGACGGGCACATCACAATCCTTGCTTCTGCCAAGGATAATACTTGAGCGTTCCTTGCTGATGACAACATCATGATCCTTATACTTTAGATGAAGCCTGACTTCCGGTTTTTTGCTACCTGAAAGCATTCCGGTTGCCATGCGCGTAACATCCTCTTCCTGCCAGATGAGTTCATAAATATCGATTTCTTCCTGTTTGCCCTTGATAGGAGCGCGGTCAATGAAGCGTGTACTGGCACGTAAAACGGCGGGTAACTGTTCTACAGTGGTGAGGGTGGTGATGATCTGATCAGCTTTGGCCTGAGCCGTCATTTTGGCTGCCAGGTTGACGGCATCTCCAAACACATCATCACCTTCGATTATGGCTGGTCCATAATGCATGCCCACACGGATGGCAATGACATTATCGCCATCAAGATCCTGGTTAACATCTTCGACAGACTCATGCATATCACAGCAGGCACTTGCAGCAACATCGGGGGTGTCAAAGGTGCACATAACTTCATCACCAATGGTCTTGATGACCTTGCCATGATGTTCACCGACTACCCTGGCAATGGTCTCGAGGGTCTCGGCCACTTTCTGGCGGGCAAGCTGGTCGCCTAGAGTTTCATAGAGTTTTGTGCTACCAGCGATATCAGCGAAAACAATGGCAAGATTTTCTGTCTTGGGCGTCATTTAATTAGCGGGTCCTGATTTATCATTTGCTCATTGTATTTACATGGCGGACGGGATTCCCTTGGCCCGGTGAGCATCTTACATCAATGCCTGCCAGCCCCGAGTTTCCTTGACCATTATTCCCGCAATGGGTTTATTAACAGGTGCTCGAGGCAACAGGCAATGGCAGAATTACCATTGAATAATAGCTGCTAAATTGCTTGCAGTCATCATCATACCTCATTCTTATAAAAGGGAAAATCGTACAAACAGACCATCTGTCACCAACTCCGATCGCTCGCTTACCGGGATTCGATCAACCGAATTTGATTGAGTTCACAATTACCGGAGATAAATATAAATAATCGAAAATACCTCTTTTTGGCCAAGCATGAGACACACATCTAAACAATATCCATAGCTTATTAAACTGGAAAAGCCATTGGAAAATATCAGCCTACGACCTGCATCCTCACTATGCACTGCTGATCGTGATCAACCATGCGTGGACTAACTATCATTCCGGGGTTTGTCGGTCATGACGACTGACTTTAAAAGAGATTAGTTATCGCGCTTGAGGGTAAATCAGGGATTAAAAAATATCTGAATAAATTTATTTTTATCAGATGCTTAGAAGCATAATTTCGCAGATCACTTTGAAAAAATTCTTTACCCAGTAACAAGGGTGTTGATATAGTAACCAGCATTAATTGGGGTTATCGGTCAATGCACTAAAGCTTGTTCATGGGGATGGGACCGAGTCAATGAGGCCCAAACGGTATTTACTTAGTGGAGGACCTGACAATCCGACTCTCATTCTGGTTTGCTCTCGTGTGCCTGTGTGCCAGTGTTCAGATACAGGCTGGCCAGCTTCCGGACTCCCTAAAACCTGGTGCTGTCCGACCTGAAATTCTACCCAAACCCGACATACCTGAAGGCCCGCCATCTGGAGTCCTTGAGGTCCCTCCTGTCATCGACAGGCCTTTTGAGATTGATGAATGCCCCTGTGTCAGGGTCACTGAGTTTCGACTTCTGAATGCGGAAGACCTGCCGAAGTATGGTATTGAGTTGGCGGTCGCGAACCAGATACTGCAGCAGGCCATTGGACTACAACCCTCGGACGGTTTCAGCATTGGCCAAATCCAGCAAGTCGCAAACCGGGTCAGGAGATATTACCGGGAACAAGGCTTAATCCTGACCCAGGTGGTCATCCCGGTGCAGACGGTGGCAGCTGGTGTAGTAGAACTTGAAGTTCAGGTCGGAAAACTGGGGCGTATCCTCGTCGAGGGGAATGCCATTTATTCTGAAGACACCCTGAATATGGTTTTCAAAAAACTGATTGGCGAACCGGTACACAAGGATGAGATAGAGGCGGCGTTATTGAGACTGACCGATTTTCCGGGCTTAACAGCATTCGGTGTTTTTCAACCCGGTCAGGCTGTCGGCTCGGCTGATTTGGTCTTGAAAGTCCAGGATGAAGACCGTTTCGACCTGGAAGCCCGTGCGGATAACCACGGTACCCGTGAGACCGGCAGGAATCGTGTCCGGTTTACTCTTGATATCAATAACTTTTCTGATAATGCTGATGTGGTAACACTAGACGTACAACGCAGTTACACACCTACAAATAATAATTTTCTGGCGCTTGAATATTCTCGTTATTTTTCTGATGGTTCCTATCGTTTCAATCCATATTTTTCCACCAATGATTTTGATGTGGGTGGCGAATTCGCCGCCAGTGATATCTCCGCAAAAACAAAATATGGGGGTATCAAGTTTGAAAAATCACAGATTCGCAGCCGGTTAGAAAACCTGACCTGGCGCGCCGGGCTGGCACTCAAGAATACCCAGACTTTTCAGGCCGGGTCACAAACCAGCAGGGATAGGCTGACAGTCGTTGAAGCCGGGCTGGACTATGATTTGGTCGATTCATTCAGTCCGCTCTCGCTGTTTGATCCGGACAAACGGGGCGGTGGAATCAATCTTTTTTCTATCGAGTATAGACGCGGGATCGAGAATTTCCTGGGATCCATGGGATCAAGCCAGGAAGCCACACAACGGCCACCCGGTTCACAACCGAGCCGCCAGGGAGGGCCGGCTAATCCGGCGTTTGCACCGGGCAAGTTTGACAAGATCTTTGCTTACTATACCCGGTTGCAAACCCTGACAGATAATACCAACCTATTGATTCGGGGTGAGTATCAGTGGAGCCCGGATCTTTTGGTACCAATTGAGCAATATTTTGTCGGTGGGCCGGACAATGTCCGGGCATTCCCGGTAGCCCAGCAACTTTGGGACCGGGCGCTGTTTTTCTCCGCTGAATTACTGGTCAATCTCCCGTTTATCACGGACAAACCGGCATTTGAAGGCCGTACCTGGGGTCAGCTCGTACAGCTGGGTGTTTTTTATGACATGGCGGTCGGCCGTTTGAATTCTCCCTTGCCGGCGCCGGTAAATGCCCAGACTTACCAAAACCTGAACGGTGCCGGCGTGGGATTACGCTTTACCCTCCCCGGGAAGATTGAAGCGCGGTTCTTCTCGGCCTGGGAACTCGGCGGCGATCCGGTTGATAATGATAAACAACCCCAATTATGGGGGGATATAACCATCAGTTTTTAGAGAAATGTCACAAAAAACAGGTAGTAATTTCAGACACATATGAGTTAAACTTTGCCTGTGAGTGAGAGTTAGTCCTTTAGACACGGAGAGTCCCATGCGGTCACGTCAATAATCCCGTGACCCTCTTCAAAGTGGATGCATGAGTTGTTATGGCGTCTAAATACAAACTAAAGCCATTCCCCAGCTTGTTGTTACGTGTAAAATTGTATTAAATACAGAACGTAACAACATACTTTTAAGGAGTTTTTTATATGGGGCGCAACGGTGGCTAAGCACCGGAAAAGGCCTTTACTCTCGAATGAGCCTGCAATCTTGGCTCTTTTTTTACCCACGCCATTGGCGCGGACGCTGCGTCTCGCTTGGCTTACGGCCACTATATCCCTGTTAATCTACTCCATTCCGGTCATGGCCGGGCCCAGCGGGGGGCAGGTCACTGCGGGCCAGGGGTCGATTGCAACACCTGACAGTACTACCACGGTCATTCATCAGCAATCGCACAATCTGTCCCTCAAGTGGGACTCATTTAATATAGCTGCAGATGAGCTGGTCCGGTTCAACCAGCCCTCAAACCAGGCCACAGCCTTGAACCGCATCTACGATCAAAACCCCAGCCAGATTTTCGGTACTCTGAGTGCCAATGGCAATATCATTTTGCTGAATGCCGCCGGCATGTTTTTCAGTCCCACCGCCATGGTCAACGTCAATTCGCTGATCGCATCCAGCCTGGATCTTTCGGATGAGGATTTCTTTGCCGGTCGTTACAACTTTCAGGCCGCGCTTAACACAGAAGGCGGCCTGGTGGTCAATCAGGGGACGATTGAAGCTGCGATGGGGGGCTCGGTCAGCCTGATAGGTGGTGCCGTCAGCAATGAGGGTGTGATCCTGGCCCAGGCCGGTCAGGTCAACCTCGTCTCCGGTAACCAGGTCACCATGGATTTTGATGGTGATGGTCTGATGCAGTTTACCGTTGATAAAGAAGTCCTGGAAAACGCCGAGGCGCTCGATAGCGCAGTAAATAATGCCGGCGAGATCCGCGCCGAGGGCGGCTCAGTGCTATTGACCGGGTCGGCAGCGAGTGAGGTGTTTACCCAGGTCGTAAATAACGATGGGGTTATCTCGGCTGGCCGGATTGAGAACGAGGGTGGCGTGATCCGTCTCGTGGGGCTGGGCACCGGTTCAACGGTGGTCAACACTGGCACGATCGATGTCTCGGCAGCCGATGCGACCAGCGATGGCGGTACCATCGAGATTAGCGCGCATAATGTGAACAACTCAGGGACGCTCAAGGCCGATTCGTTCGGTGGTGTTGGTGGCAATATTGGTATTGAATCTAGAGACACCACCCTTGTGACTGATATCGCGGTTGTCTCTGCGTATTCAGCCGATGACAAGGGCGGCACGGTTCAGATCCTCGGTGACAAGGTGGGCCTTCTGGATGCGAGCTCTGTTAGCGTCTCCGGCGCACTCGGTGGCGGTGAAGTTCTCATAGGCGGTGATTTCCAGGGAAATAACCCCGAAATTCAAAATGCTTCCAGAACCTTTGTCGGGACTGATGTCTCGATTGAAGCAGACGCTACCGATAATGGCGATGGTGGCAAGGTCATCATCTGGGCTGATGAGGTCACCCGTTACTATGGCGAGGTAAGTGCAAATGGCGGCATTGAATCAGGTGATGGCGGTTTTGTTGAGATATCAGGTTATGAATCGCTGGATTTTAACGGAGATGTATTACTGGGTTCTGTAGATGGTCATGGAGGCACACTGTTACTGGACCCGGTAACGATAAACATCACGAATGACGCGACCGATAATTCACCCCAATCAAATGTTAATTTTGGCGATGCAGGCCCTACTTCTATCACAGTCGGCACACTTGAAAATACAGGCACTCCTGGCACAGACATTATTCTTCAAGCAACACAAACGATTACCATTGATGACTTAACGAATCCGGTAACTGGGGGTGATATTGACCTTTTACCGGGAGTCAGTCTTACCTTACAAACAAGAAATGCCTCTGGTGAAGGAGCAGGAGGGATCACTTTCACTGATTCTAACGATGCCATTATTGCTCAAGGGGGAGGCAATATCACTCTCCAGGCAGGGACGGATGGTGCTGATGGCGCTAGTCTAACAACTATAGGCGACCTAACGACTGATACAGGAAACATTACACTTCTGGCCGCCGATGATATCGATGTCGATGGGTCTATTGATGCTGGCACAGGAGGAATCACACTTACTGCAACGGATGGGATCATCGATGTTGTTGGTACACTTGATTCAACAGCATCAGCTATTTCACTTGCAGCTGGTAGCAACATATTCTTAGGCAGCAAAACAACAACGACAGGTGTGATCACTCTGGATGCTACAGGAACATTAACTCTGGATGGTAATGCTGACATTACCAGTAATAACAATGACATTAATATCACAGCTAGCGACTATATTACTAATAACCCTAATAACACCGATATCGATGCGGGTACGGCATCTGTTACCATGACAGCATCGTCTGGCGATCTATCTGTGGGCAACCTTCAGGCTGGAGAATTCAATGTAAGTAATACTGAACTCTCTAAAATTATCGCTAATACTACAAATTTTGAGACGATAAATCCTGGCAATATTTTTATCGACGGTGTTACCAGTCTCGCAACAAATGGTGATATTACACTGACATCCGGCGATGCAGTCATTTTCAGTAGTGCAAACACATTTCCCAATACCCTCACTGTATCTGCAAATGGCACGATCACGGATCTAGCGGGCACCGCTCTTGTCGGTGACGAACCTGGCGGACCTGTCCGGGTCAAGCATCACGCTGGGGGATGACGCTGGTGATACGACGGACTTCGGGACCCTGACGTTCAACAGTACCGGTGCGGTGAGCATTACAGAAGACAGCGACACGGTAATTACGGGTAGCAACACGGCGGATTCGTTGAACCTGGTCAGTGGTGGTGCGCTGACGGATCTCGCGGGCACATCCTTGTCGGTGACAAATTTAGCGGACCTGTCCGGGTCAAGCATCACGCTGGGGGATGACGCT
>JABAHS010128682.1_pt1 | contig 56930 bp, 100 predicted proteins | sample 7062111 | NCBI WGS metagenome assembly JABAHS01 (sample SAMN14534600, study PRJNA622989) | marine sediment metagenome | biome: marine biome [ENVO:00000428]; feature: marine pelagic biome [ENVO:01000023]; material: deep marine sediment [ENVO:00002113]; isolation source: pool of 4 deep marine... | reverse complement strand
GGGATGTGGGACGCTCCCACCGGCCTTCCGACCGTGCCTCGGTGTCCCTGGGGGCCGTGGGTCATGCGGCGAATTCCAGTCCGAACATCCACGTATTCGTGCCACCGGATCCGCTATTCATCGTGAACTCGGTCGTCCTCCAAGACCGCGTGTATCTACGCACCAGATGGATCGACTCGCCCGTGTCGGGGCAGGTTGCGTGGTGCGTGTGGATCGCCCACCGATGGGGTCCGTGGTCGATGCGCGACTGCCTACGGAAGCGCCTGTAGAGGAGACGCGGATGATCGTTGCCGCAACGCGGACAGTTCAGCATGTCGCCGTAGAACTGGATCCATCCCGGGTTGTAGTCCTTCCGGGTCATCTCCGCCTCACTCATCTCTCTCCCTCCACTTGCGCTGTAGGTCTTTCGCTACCTGCCGGAGATCCGTCTTCCACTTGGCATCGAAACGCTCGACGCTGCCGAGGTCGTGCAGGCTCCCGTCGAAATCATGCCGATGGTGGCGCGGGCAGAGGTTGATCGTCTCGGTGTACGGCCCCTTCATGCCCATGCCGCCCGAACCCGGCAGATGCGCGCACTCGCTCGGGTTCTCACAGCCCGGCACGCAGCACTCCATCCGCCCCACAAAAGTGACCCGTTCTTCACTCCCGTATGCCCGCTCCCACCTCTCTCGCTTCTTATCGCCCACGGGGCGGAGGCGCTTGTTCGCACGTAGGGGGGTTCGTCGTCTGAGTGTGCTGTTCCACTGGCGGTAGCCCTTGCGGTCGGTCATGCGGCTTGCTCCTTCTTCATTTCCGCCTGGACGTCCGCGATCCGCTTCCCGATCCACGCCGCGACGGGCACGCTCACGGCGTTACCTAGCATCCGGTAGCGGGGGGTATCGGCCATATCGACGCGCTCGCCGTCTTCGTCCACGCCCCACGCAGTCCAGTCGTCCGGTAGTCCCTGTAGGCGCTCACACTCCCGTGGCGTAAGTCTGCGGGGGATGCCGCGCCCGTCTATCAGCTTGCGTGAGCGGCTTGAGCCCCCGTCACCGGCCCGTAGACTGCCGGCGAGTGTCCCGTCACCGTGCTCCACTTCCGTCCCCCTAGTGCGGTCCTGAAACGCCATTACCCACGGCGTGTTGTCGTGCGAGCTTCCCGCGCCCTGTTCCCGTCCACCGACGCGGAGGGTTTCGGCCACAATGGGGGTGCCGCGGCCCGTACCGTCCTCGCTCGCGTCACACCCCTCCCCGGTAAGCGCATGTGTGTTTCGGCCCAGAACGCTCGCCACGAACGGCACCCCGCCCGTCACGTTCCCGTTGCCCCTACATAGCGCCCCCATCTCGCCCACGTTGGTGCCGTGGCATTGGCCGGCCTGGAGCATCACGTACTTTTCTTCGCTTCCGAGTCCCGGCCCTCCCGGGCGCGACGTTCCAGCGCCGCTTGCAGGAATTGTGGGAGCCTCTTCCCCCTCTGTTCGGCTCGGCGGAGGATTCCACGGCACGCTCTCGGGCTCAAGTAGTATTTCGGGGGGACACGGGCCTCCAAGATGTCCGACAATGAACACACGACGGCGTCTCTGGGGTGGGCCGAAGAATTGTGTGTCAAGCACCCTGTAGGACCACCCATACCCGAGGTCCGCCAGCGTTCCGACGACCGTTCCCATGTCCCGTCCTTCGTTCGATGAAAGAAGGCCAGGGACGTTCTCGATGAGAACCCAACGGGGAGCGAGCGCATCAACGACGCGCATGAACTCGAAGAATAGTCCGGATCGCTCTCCATCCAGTCCCTCACGGCGTCCAGCCACCGAGAGGTCCTGGCAGGGGAATCCCCCGCAGATGAGGTCAACTCGAGCGAGGTTTGATCGTCGTCGTCTTTCACCACTCTTGCCACCTTGCATATCATCGGCTGAAACGCCAGCGACCACCCGCCCGTGTCCTTCGCTTGGATTGTCGGGGCGAGCTCTCTCCAGACCATCCCGTTCTGATCGCTGTACGCCACCCACATCCGTCACGTCCTCGTATCTATCGGCTTCCGGCCAGTGCCTTCGGAGCACCTGCCGGCATTGATCGTCGATCTCCACCTGCCACATCGTTTCCCATCCGGCGAGTTCCAACCCGAGGTCGAAGCCGCCCACGCCAGCGAACAGCGAGCCGACCGTCACCGCTCCTCCCGCTCGCATTTCTTGCACCGATACTGTGTGTCGGGCCGCGTCTGGATCTTGAGCGCCTTCTCCTGCGGGAACGTCTGCCAGTGGCCGCACTCGTCCATGCGAAACCAGCACGTGCCGCGCTCACCGTAGGTCCACGTATCGACGTGGCGGAGGGTCATTGGTTTTCCCGCTCGTATTCCTGGCGGGCGATGCGCCCCCACTCGCAGTCGCAGTCGCGGAAGTCCTTCATCGGTCGCTCATCGAAACTCGCGCAGGCGTGACAAGGGAAGGACGTGCGGGCCAGCAACGGCCTCACGATCCGCTCGTAGACCCACTCGCCCACGCTCACAGCAACGCCTCCTGCTCCTCGGCCTCTGCCGGGTTCTCGGGGTTCGGCTCGGGGTCTTCGCCTTCGTTGGCGATGAGGTCTTTGAGCCACGTCCTTGCGCGCTCCACGCGGCCCTTATCGCCGCTCTCCAGCGCCTCGTGTACGCGTGTGGCCTGTTCCACCGTCACGAGGTCCTGCATCCCTGCCACGTCCAGCAAGCCCTTCACGCGGCTGATGAGCTCCTCGGGGGCGTCCGTCTGGTCATCGGGGTGTGTGCCCCAGATGGGGTGGTCACACTCGCGGCACTTGAAGTCGGGAAACTTCGCGCTCCGCTTGCCCGCCTTCTTGTCGTCGCGGTTGTCCCACATATTCGTCGCCCCACACTCCGGGCAGGCATATCCCGAATCCCCCTGACGCTTCGACCGCCTACTCGGCTTGGCGCCACGGTCGTGCTCCGGGTCGTCCTTGCCCGAGGAGATGAGGAACGTCTTCATCAGCGCGTACTTGAACGCGCCGACGAGCGCCTTGTGGGATCCCTTGTCCTGCGTGTCCTGCCCTTCGCCCCAGACAGTCGCCGTGAAGTTCGATCCGTCCTCGGCGTCCACGAACGTCACGCTCGTGGGGGCGACCACGATCTTCTTGTAGCCGTCCTCATCGTTGCCGTATTCCTCGACGGTGCGTTCTCCCTGGCTCACCACCAGCGTCACGCCTCGCTCCGCCAGCAACGGCCGGAGGTGCTCGACGATGACTTGCTCCTCGTGGAAGGCGTAGCCGAAGTGCGGGTTCTTGCCCGTCTTCGGGATCTCCTCGATCTCTGCGAGCACGTCCGCGATCTTGCGGTAGATGCCCGGTCCCCCGTTCATCTCGCTCATGTCTCCTCCCGGGTGGCCTTGGCGATGGCGGCGCGGGCGTGTTCACAGAGCGGCCCGTGCTCGCCCCTGTCACGTCCATAGCATTCGCAGGGCTCGACCAACGCTTTGAGCGCCTTCAGAAGCTCCGGCGCGGCGGCGATGAGGCGGGCGTTGGCTTCGGCTTCTCTTTCGGGTGTGATAGGAGCGACGTGCATCCTCGCCACCGTTGCCCCACCGGCGCACACGCAGGGCTGTGAGCCGCCAATCCCGTCCAACCAACGCGACACCCTCCACGGCCCAGCCGTATGCCTCACCTTCGTCTCTGTGCTCACGTCTCCTCCCTTGATTGTACCTCATGTCTCAGCACGGGCGCGGGCCCGAGCGTGCGCCGTTCGTATCTGCTCTCCCGTTCCGCCATCTCGGCCTCGGTCTCGATGTATTCGAGGGTGTCCTTTAGGTCGCGGCGCTGGCCGTTCTCGTCGATGTGCGGGCGGCCCATGCCGTAGATGCTCACCGCTTGCCCGCCTTGTTCTCCGGCTTCGGCCTCAACAGCCGTCGCGCGTCGCTCACGGTCCTCGCCAGATAGTTGAGGCGGTTCTCGGTCGGCTTCGCGATGACGGGCTCGGCGTCCTGGCAGAGCCATTTCACCATGGACTTGAAATCGCCCTTCTCACGAACCAGGTCGCGTATCTCACCGCGCAGGCGCGCGTTCTCTTTCTGGAGGATGCGGATGCGGATGTCCTCGTAAGTCGGTGGCTTCGGCTTCGGCGGGACCTGCGTCGAGGTTCTCATGCGGTCCTCTCGCGCTGTCTCAGATAGGTCGTGAGCGTCCGTCTGGCCGCGTCCAGCGATGCCTTGTAGCCGTGCCCGCCATACTCCCGGTAGCGATAGAACGCCTCGTTGACGCGCCTGCGTAGCTTCTGCTCGTCCCTGTCGCGGGCGCGGAGGTTGGTGGGGGTGTCGTCAGGCATCGTCTCTCAGGAGCCAGTCGGCCAGTTCGTCTGCGTCCGCGAACCTCAGTTTCTCGGGACGCTGGGCGGGGTTCGTCTTCTGGATCGTGAACGAGCCGTCTTCCCGTCTGTAGATGATGCGCTTATGGGGGAGTCGATCGAGGAGGCCGACGTAGTGCTTCAACGCTTCACCGACTTCCCGATACTCACGGCTCGGCATGGGACCGATCGAGTTCTCACAAACGTCGATCCAGTGCTCCGCACGCTGTCTCGTGGTCCCCTCGGTCGCTTCGCTCACTTCCACCCCCTCAGCACGGCCACGAGGTAGACCACCACGCCGGACCGAATCCGGCCCACCATCCAGCATCCGTTCTTCATATCAGCCTCCGGTTGCCATCCACACGGCCAGCGGGTCAACCATCCCCGCCCACACGAGCGCAATGGGCCTTCTTTCGCTTCCTCATGCGTTCGCGGAATGCTCTCCAGTTGCGCTCACACTCAGCTAGTTTCTCGGGATCCGGCTCGGGGGGGTCGTCCATCGCGCAACCGAGACACACATAGATCTCCCCCCGCCGGACTCGAATCGCAGCCTTTTCACCGCATCGTCCGCACTTCACAACGCACCACCTCCGATCATCCACACGGCCAGTCCCCAGGTCGCGGCCAGGTAGAGAACGGCGCGGATGGGTTGAGGGTGGGTCATTTGAATTGCTCCAGCTTGGGCGGGCGCCCCTCTGCCGCCGCGATGGCCCGTTCGCGTGTCTCGGGCTTCATCGGGAGGGTGCAGACGTTCCCGTTCTTGTCCTTCACCTTGCCGCTCGGAAGAGTGCGCTTGAGCTTGTCGCTGGATCCGCCGCACTGAGAATCCTTGGCCTCGTGGCGCTTGTGCGGGCCGGGATTCTTGCCCTTCGCCCAACCGGGCGCGCCCAACAATCGCTTCCAATGCAGGCTCCTTCGGCTCACATCTCCCTCCTATATCCACGCGGATCGATATGCCGCTCTTCGAGGATCCTCCGTACCGCCGAAAGCTCCGTGAGGACGGCGGCATGGGCCTGGTCCGCGAGGACCTCGCCCTCGGCAGACTCGCCGTTCTGGCGCGCTCGGTTCTGGCGCATCTCGTATTCGTGTTCGGCCTCGGCTAGCTCGTGCCAGCGCTCCACCAGAGCGTGCGCCGGGCGGCCGTGGAGCTTGAGGTATTTCGCGTAGGACGTGACGTGGGCGACGATGGGAAACAGGTCGCCACCGGCCTCGTACACCCGCTCCAACTCGTCCAGGAAGCCGGTGAGCCACGAGCGGTTCTCGCCGTCGCAGTCACGCTGGATCGTCCGCTGCGTAACCCCGCGCCTCTCCGCGAGCGCCGCCGTTGTATCCCTCGGTATCGCCGTCCTGAGCGTCCGTCCCGCGTATCTCCTGCGGTGCGTGTCTGCCACCGGGCCTCGGTCGCTCATCGCGCACCTCCTGTCGATTTTGGGCTCATTCCGACGTGACGCTTCGGGTGCTTCGGTGAACATTCCTGCGCATGGAGCACATATCCGGGCCGCTCAAGAGGGTGTTGGCAGACCTAGAACGGCAGATCGTCCACGTGCCGCCAGTAGTGATAGAGTCCGTCGGGTATTCTTTCCCACGGGATGCGGACGTTGAGCGTGTACCCGTATCCATCGGGGCATTCGTGCCAACGCCACTGCTGGCCCGGGTGTGGGTGCTCTTCCATCATCTCGGGCACCCACTCCTTGAAGCGCGGCCAATTCACGCTGAACAGGCACCGGGGCCGCCACTCGCTGTCGCACGGCACCCAAAAGAGGCGCTGGCAGTCTGTGTGGTGATACCAGCCCCAATCCGTCTCCCACACGGCTTGCACGACCTCTACCAGGAACGCTTCCTCCGCACCGGCCCAGCGCAGGCACTTCTCTTCTACGGGGTGCCATGAAGCATCCGCACGTAGGAGCACGTCGAATTGCGGGCATGCCTGACTGCGGTCCGGCTCCCAGCCTTGGGAGCGATAGAACCGGTCCAGATGCCCTTGGGCGATGGCCTCTCCTTTCTGATTCGCCCGCACCTCCGCCCGGCTCACGCTGCGACCTCGTCACCATGTCCATGCCAGTGCTCGGGAAGCTCGCCGCGAGCAAAAAGCTCAACGCGGTCCACGGACGGCAGGTCGGGCGGGGAATAGAGATCGTCGATCATCTCGCGGAACAGGCGCGGCTTGCGCGAGTGCTCGGTGCGCTCCTCGGATACCACGCTGTCGTAAAGCTTCGGGCGGTCCGGGGTGCAACTCCCCCGGGTCGCCACCAGCAGGAATTCGTGCCGGACCGAGTTGTAGTGGCCGTAGTTGTGGCGGACCTTGTCCCACACGAACGATGCCTTGTAGCTGAAGCCCCAGGCGTCCACCACCGCGAGGCCCTCCCGCAACTTCGGGGACGTGGTCCAGAGAAAGAGCGCCGCATCGTCCGCGACGATCTCCCGCACGCCCATCTCGCAGATGTCTTCGGTGTCCATCGTGGGGTAGTGGAATTCGGCGGGACCGTAACCCTCCACCGACTGTCCGTAGGACCACGGCGGGTCTGCGTAGACGACCCTGTAAATGCCCTTGGGGAGTGGAGGAGCCTCGCCCCGGTCGCCGTCTCTCAGCAGGCGGGTGATGTCCCGCCGCTCCATGTCCGGCGAGATGTGGGGCTCGACCTTCTCCCACTCCTCATCGTCCAGCGTGGAGAGCTTGTAGAGGGTCCTCCAGGCGGGGGGGAGAGCGTTACCGTGGTAACACTCCACCAGCCGGCTGTCGGTGGCGATGGTGCGGAGCATTCGGGCCGTGGAGTCCCCGAACGGAAAGTGCTCCCCCTCCACCCGTTCGCCCTTCGCCGCGAAGAACGTCTGCCACTCGATACCCTCTTCCTTCGCGGCATCGAAAGCGGCCTGAGTATGACGCGCCGCCCTCATGATCCCGTCCACGGTGTCCTGCCATGCGCCCCACGCCTCACGGACGTGGTCCTCGGCCATGACAGGTCCCTTGCCGATTTCCATCGACTTGGCTTGCGCCTCGCGCATCTCGCGAAGCTGGTCGGTCTTCGACATCTCAGGCCACATCCTCGGCCAAGCGGTCGAGCATCTTGCGGCCGGCGGTCACGACTTCTTGGAATGGCTTGTCGCGGAGAAGCCCCGACGCGCCACCCTCCGGCCGGTGGACCTTCACGTAGATATCGATAGCATCCTTCTCAGACGGGGTGACGGCGATGGCCACCTTTTGGGTCCGAGATTCTTGCGTCACCGTGGGGTCACTCGGCATGTTCTACCTCTGGTTTCCCGCACAGCGGCGGGGGTTCTAGGTTGACACTGTGCGAGTATACTGTGCGCCTGCACAGAAGTCAACCCTCATCTCGGTGGAGGGCTGTGCGAGTGCACGGAGGGGTGCCGCCAGAAAGGTTGGGCGACAGAGTGTGTCGTCTCCGGAAGGCCCGAAACCTTACGGTGGGAAAATTGGCAGATCTAGCGCGGGTTCACCGCAATACGCTGTCGAGAATCGAGAACAACCGAAGCAGCCCCGACGACGATACCGTGGCATCACTGGCTAGCGCACTGGGCGTCACACCAGCATTTCTCCGGGAGGGTGCATCTGCACAACCTGCGGAGGGAGAGGAGATGCGCATCGCCGCGAAGTGGATGCGGGTGAAGGCCGATGAATTGGAGGCTGAGGCTAACCAGCCGCATCCCTACCTCGGTTCTCAAGCTCTTGAAGCAACTGAACCAGAAGGCCGAGATGGTGAGGAGCCAGACGGAGATGAGAACGATAACGGATGAGCTTCGCGACGGTGTTGGGCGGGTAGTGTCTGACTACAGAGACGGGATAGGGTCGCTTGTCGAGGAAGAGCACGATGGAGTCACCTGGCCGGGCGACACCCGGGATGGGCTTGATAACCTCGATAGCAACACGCATGGCGGGATGTCCTACGGGGAGGGAAACCCAGCGAAGAACCGGCCCTCTGACAGCCCTCGGGGGGAAAAAGCTTGAGGGCCGGTGCCTACCTATACAAGATTTCAGGAAGGTGTACCGTAGTACAAGACGCGTGTAGGGTCAGTAGGGGGGAGATATGAGCAGGATAGGATGGATGGGACTGGCGGTGGCGTTGCTGGTGGCGTGCGGAGACGCGGGGGAGAGCATCACGGAGGCCAGTTCCGTGACTTTCTCTTCGCTTCAGGTATCCGCCGGGGCGGACCAACTTGCGCCGCCAGAGACACCGCTATCGGATTCGGTTGTGGCGTCCGTTACGGATGGTGCCTCGAATCCCGTGGAAGGCGTGCTCGTCAACTTCGAGGTAGTGGATGGACCCGGTGCCGGCACGTTCGCTACACCGTCGCTTACCACGGACGCCAACGGCCGCGTGTATAACGAACTCACGACGGGCACCCGGGCATGGACGTCACGTATGGAGTCCGGCGAGGATAGTGCCTATACGGCCCGTCTAGTCGCATCCAAGGGGGGGAGGGCAGAAGAGATTGCCACGTTCACATTCGCCGTTGCGGCCGGTCCTCCAGCGGAGCTCACCTTTGATGAGGCACAGAGTCAGGGCGGCCAGATTCATCCGCTCTCGTTGAAAGCCGGCGATGCGTTCAACCCACTCCGAGATTTGGCCGACCTAGACGACACGAACTTCGGCCGGGATGAATGGGGTAACCCGGTTACTCCTGGCACAATCTCGACGCTCTCAACGGAGTGGTATTATTTTCATCCATCGATCGCCGGACCGACCCGGCAGGGTACGGGCTGGGATGCCGGACCGGTCGATCTCCACCGGGACGGCTGGCATCCTTTCGACACGACGGGCGCGACGGATCCGACCAATCTGCCGGATAGCATGGATGTGTCTGGGAGTGTGGAGTTCCAGATATCCGGAGTAACGCCGGGGCCGGGTGGCATTGTAGACCTCACAATCTTTATGCCCGTATGCTGGAGTGCCGACGGTGCGAATTACGTGACCGTCGCTTGGACACAGGGCTGCTGAGTGGCGTTGGTGGGCTACTCACCCTCGCCATTTTGCCCCGGTTCGCCCAACAACCGATACGCAGGCACCTTACGGAGCGAGCCGTCCATCGCGGGTCTACGCACCTTCACGGCTTCCGCCTGGCCGTCGAAGATCAGCGGGCGCAGCTTGCGCCGCACCACCGAGCGGTCCACGTCCATCGCTGCCGCCAACTCCCTCACCGTGTGCGCGTCGGACGGCCCCCAGTCCGGCTCGGCGTCGGTCGCCTCCTGTAGCGCCTCGAGGAGTTCGCTCTCGGTGACTTCTATCCGGTCCATACTGCCCCCCGTTTGGGCTGGTAATACGCCTTGCGGACAAACACTGAGCCGTCCTCGCGGATCGTGGTGATCCAGCCGCCGATGTCGGCCAGCGATTCCGTCGCGATCTTGTGGGCGAACGCGGTCTGTAGCTGCCACGCGCCGGATTGCAAGAGCCGCGTCGGGTAGTGGTCGCCGGAGTCGGCCATCTTGTGACGGTGTGCGCGGAACGCGATGTCGGGTGGTCTCTCACCGTTTAATTGACGCTCCGCCCAGATGTCGAATGCGTAGAGGCGGCTATAGGAGCCGCGCGTATAGGATCGGGTGCCCATGCGGCCGTGGTGGGCGGCGTCGATGCGCTTGCCGTTGATGTCGGCCATCATGTACCACCAGGACGCCGTCTCGGCGGCGGGGTCCTCCTCGAGGGGGTGGCCCATGTCGCGGATATTCTTCGCGAGCGCCTCTTCCTTGGATGCGGATTTGCCGGTGTGGGACTCGGTGCCGCGAATCACGAAGATGTGGTCGGGGCCCAGCCCTAGCGGCTCCTCGATACAGCGCATTGCGATGTCGTGCATCACGCCCGGGTGCTTCGTGATGATCTGCGCGGTGCCGTGGTGGTCGCCGTCGATGAGGTCGCCGAGCAGGATGATGAACAGGTCGGCTTTTTCTTCGTCCCTTACCCGCTCCACCCGGTCCCAATAGTCCGTCCAGCATTGCCACAGCCAGAGTTGCGCTTTCGACGGATGATATTCGCCGCCGTCATCTAAACGAATCGCGCCCGGTGGACAGAGCGCGGTGGTGGATACGGCGTGGATGTCGGATACGATAGCGATGACCGCGTGTGCCACGTGTCCCCCCTAGAGTCTAGTCAGCACAACCGATTTCACGGTTCATGAACCATGAACATGGAGGCGCCCGGACTCGAACCGGGGTCCCGCCGCTCCGTTTCCAGCATGACAGACGGCCGGAGCCGAATTTGACTGGCGGATTCGGCGGTCAATGCCATTCGCCCCCGTGTTGTGATGCGGAGACACTTATCCGCAAGTGTCACCATTTCACGACACCCTCACCGCCAGTCACACCGCTCGGCGGGTGTAGTGCGATTTACATCGTGCTGCCAGTTGGCGGGGGCACTATTGATCGTGGTCTCCCAGCCACCTTTGGAGAGCGGCGCATTCGGCGTTGTGTAGTAGTGCCCATCCATCTCAAAGACAAACCCCGTCGCATACGGGCTCACGTAATTTACTGTCAGGCAGTTGTCGGGCAGGTCAGCCACACCTATTGGTTCCCGCGAGGGCCAGAGATAGACGTGGATGGGTTGTGCGGTATTGTTGATCACACGGAGCGTGAGGTCCGGTGCTCCCACGGGCCGGGTGGAATAGATCGAACGCGGGGTGACTGTGCAGGATAGCACCACGAATGTCAGGGCCAGCGCGAGCGTCTTCATGGCCTCGCCTCTCTGAGATTCCACCAGAAGAAGAGGCAGCGCATGGCCGTGTCCATTGGTGCTGGGCCGTCGTATAAGTCGTGGAGGACCTCGTGGGAGATGTAGTGCCCGCTGAACGCCCACTCTTTCGCGAGGATGATCTGCCGGTAGCCGTCCGTCCCCGACCACATGGATGCCTTGATCTCGCCCGTCTCCGCATCTTCAATGCTCCATGCCATCGACCAGTGGACGCGATCGGGGTCGCCGGAGATGCCGGTACAGCCCTCCATCATTTCGTAGATCGCTATGTGCATCGGCGTGGGCTCGATCGGTGTCCGGCCCTTCACCCGCTTCGCCCCCCAATCGTGCGCCAAGCTATCCGGCGGAGGCTGGACACCCTGTGCCCCGGCACACGACGCGAAGATGAGCCCAAGCACGACGATGACGACGAGTACGAAGACTGCGGCCCACGGTCCCGGCTCACGATTCGGCATCGTTCTGCCCCTGCGGGACCCGCCGCCCGCCAACGCCTGACGCCCAGGGGGGAGCAACCGGACTTGGCGCGGTGGCCACGGCGGACGACGGGCCTTGAGTGCTATTCCCCTTGTATCTCCCTTCTCAGAGCTTGGATGTGCCAACAACCTCTGCTGAGATGACGCGTGCTGTCGTGAGCCTTGCAGTGGGCGACGTCTCCCTTGAGCGTCACGAGCGCGCCGCCCTCGTCCATCACATGACCTTCGTCTTCGACCGCGTAGTAGATTTCGTCCCGATCCGTCTCAGAGAACCCGAGTTCACGGACGACCGGCTTCGTTTTCTGGCTCATCCCATCGCCCGATCTTGTTGCAGAACATGCAGTTGATGCCGTCGTTCGTGTTCTTCTGGCCGCAGAAGTTGCACCACCAGACCGGCGGCGGAGGCGCGCGGCGCACGATGACTGTGCCCCCATCGCCCGCGTCCTCGCTCGTCCGCTGGAACCGGAAGTGCTTGCCCATGTCCGTCACGGTTCGGGGTCGTACTCGACGTGGAGATGATCGCCTTCCCACACCACGTCGAATTCCGATCCGAGCCGTGCCCTGGTTTCGGTCAGGACGGCGCCACGGTCGTCCACGCCGTCGTCTGCATAGTCGGCGGCCCTGCACCTCGGGTCATCCTCGATGCCGAAGTGCAGCGAATGCTCGCCGTGCGCATCTTCCTGGGCGGCAGTGAGCATTGCGTCCTCACCCGTGAACTTGCGGTAGACGCGGTCCACGACCTCGTGCGCGAACAGCATCGCGGGATGCCACTCCACCACCGCGAGCGGCACCCGCCGCCAACTCAGGTACCGGACGCGCATAGCAATGCCTGAATCGTCTTTGTCCTGGCGAGCATCCAGCCGACCGCGAAGCCGGCGAGTGCCGCGATGGCAACACGCCTCATGGGAACACGCGGTCGGCGAGCCCCTTGAGCACGAGGTTCGCCCTGTCGGGGAACACCGCCCGGAGCGCAAGCCCGACGAACGGCCTGAGCCAGCCGGGCAACGCCTTGGTCAGTGCGCGCCTGAGATGGTCCGCCGTCTGCTCCGAGATGAGCACGTCGATCACGTCGTAGACCGTCTCGCGGCCGAGATCTTCCAACTGCTCCGGGATCGTATCGACCTCTACCTGCTGTAGTTCGTCACGCAAACCGATGAACCTCCGTGGTCCGATGAGCGCCTGTGCCTCTCCTGCGAGCTTCGTGTCCATTGTTCTCCCCTATTCGCGGTTCGGTGCGACTTCGACTTCCAGCGTGTCGCCGTTCGGGTGGCGCGTGGTCTCGCCATCGGACCACGTGACCAGGAAATAACCGAGATACATCCCGCTCGACCCGAAGGCGTTGCCGCTCGTGGTCGTGGCTCCTGCCGGCGGGAAGCTGATCTCCTTATTCGCGGAGTCGGAGACGCCCGCCGCCGCCGCGTTCACGAGGTTGGTGTTCTGGCCCTTCCGCCAGAAGTAAGCTTGGACGGTGCTCACGTTGTCGAGGTTCGATTCGCCCCTCGCGCCGATGGTGAGCTCCAGCGGCTCGGTGTCGCCTGCGGTGAGTCCGATTCTCTTCGGCATCACTTCCACCTCGCGTCACGGTCGGGTTCGTCCCACTCGGCGTCGCGGTCCGGATCGACCCAGACGACGTCGCGGTCGGGATCCTTCCATTCAGCCGTGTACGGCGGGCGCCTTGCCATGCTGTCTCCTTGGGATTATTGCTCGCAGCGTTCCCATGTCGGGTTGCTCTCCCGCTGTTCTTCTAGGTGACAAAGGATGCGCTGTAGCCGAGCGTTCGTCGCTTCTTGGTGGCGGTCGAAGCGCAGGTCTTGCACCCTGTTGTATCTGCTGAGGGCGCGCACAGAGTCGGTGTTCGCTTCGACCTGACCGCGCATCTCTGGAAGCTCCAGGACACCAGCCACGCCGGCACCGATGACGAGCAACACGGTGAGAATCTTGACCCACTCGGGAAGCGAGGTGACGAACTCTCCGAGCGTATTCGCGCCGTTCGGATATGGCATGGCTCCAAAAGAAAAAGCGGCCGGGGCCGCTATGGCCCGGGCCGCGCAGATGCGGTGCTCTAGGTTGTCCCTCTAATTTACTACTCGGCGGCGCTCACATAAACCCTACGGGAGCGTCGTGTCCTGTAGGACCTGTTCATCCTCAGTACCCTCAGGCATTGGGATGCTTCGGGTGCAGCGGATACCGGCCCTTGATGTCCATTGCCTGGCTTTGCGCGTCCAGTGCCTTCAGGGCGCTATCCAAGACCACTTCCTCGAAGTCGTCGGGCGTCCAACGGCCGCGCTTGAGCCGGGAGTACCGCACGCTCCACGTACCCGCATCTTCTACAGGCACGCCGTCCCTCAGCACCGGGTCCTTGTTGGAATCGACCTCACGGGCCTCCCACCACAGCGCGAAGCTTCGCTTCTCCTCGCCCCTGCCCGTCGGGCCCTCCTGGAGTAGTACGATGGCGTAACGCCCGGAAGCCGGATCGTGGAAGCCGAACTCCCCGAACTGTAGCGGGTTCAGGTCGGTTGTCTTTTGCCAAGCCATCAGAACCTCCCCCCGTATGAATCGTCACCGCCCGTACCACCACCGCCGACGGGGGGCGTCGTGATTTTGCCGACATAGATCCTGCCGGGCACCTTCACGACGTCCGCGCGCTCATCGCCGACGGTCTCATCGCGCGTCTGGAGCGTGACGTTGCCGCCCTCGTAGGTCGGGTCGTCGAAGAACACGATGTACTCCTCGCTGCAACTCAACAGCGTAGCGGTTGCCTTGTTATACTGGATCACCTTCCCGCTGGCCCCGAACGGGAATTGTATGTCGTGGGCCTCCATCGTGATCGTCGCGTCCTGCGAGCATGTGCCGGTATCGTTGGATTCAGCGGACAGCACCGACCCGCCGGTGACCGTGCTCTCCACGGGCCGCGCTCCCACATTGGCCATCCGAGCGGCCAGGATCTCCCGGAAGTCCTTCACGCGGATCATATGAATGTCGTCGACCCAGAACTGTTCGGTGTCGTCTCCTTGGATCCGGGCAGCCACGCGCACAAAGTGGACATTAGCCCCGATCTCCCAGTTGCCGTGCTTCGTGACCGCCGTGGTCTCGCCGTCGAAATTGATGACCTCGACGTGGGCGGAGAGCTGGTTGCCGCTCTCATCGAACGTCCGGATGCCGACGTCGGCCTGGACACTCGCGCCCGAGACTTTGCCGGTGGCGATAAAGTGCAGGAATCCACTGGGCTGCACCCGGACCTTGGTATTCGTCCCTCCCGAGCTATCGGGGTTCGGGTTGTCGGCCTGTTCGACCAAGTGGACGCCGCCGCCCGCCGGTCCCTCGAGTTCCATCGACGTGCTGCCGCTAATGACGTCGCCACCCGTCTCAAGCCGCCCCGTGCCGGTACCGTTGTTGACCCAAAACTTCCATCCGTCCTCGAAGCCACCGTTGAGCACGAGGTCCTCAAGACCGTTGGGACCCAAGCTGTTCACATCGTAATCCAGCCCGATGCTCTGCTGTACGCCCTGGCCAAAGCCGTTCGTGCGGTTCCAGAACTTGCCCCACAGATAGGCGATGCCGGAGCCGGCGATCGTGACGCCGCTGTCCTCAGAAAACGGCATCTCGCTGTCGTGGACCACGCTCGACGATGTGGTCGGCTCGACGGGTGTGGTCTTGTCGATCTCGTAATAGAAGCGGTCGGCGTCGGGGTCCTGCGTGCCGACGTGCAGGATGATGCGGCCAGTGGAGGTCGACGTGATGCCTGCGGAGCCGCCCGCGAAGCCGTCGAGCGGATCTGCCAGCGGATCGAAGTGGACGGGCTTGGCAGAGATCGTCGGCGTCGCGAAGCTCGTGCCCCATCCCGGGCGCTGGTGGAAGGCGCGGAAATAGCGCGTCGTGTCGTCCATCGGGAACGAGATGCGCTTGCTCGTGCCCTTGATGCCCGAGATCGCGGTCGGCGAGGTGAAGTTCGAGTCCGTGTCGTGGTGAACCACCACGCCGGTGTAATGCTCGGCGTTATGCCATCCGACCTCGATGCCGGTACCGACGGCGACCGAGATCGGTGAGCCGGGATCGGTGTCTCCGCGACCCTGGCGCACCGTGAAGTTCTTCGGCGTCTTGAGCACTGTGCCGGTGCTCGTGGTGTCCGAGGTCGTCGTCGTCGTCGAATCACCGCCGAAGCGATCGACGTGCTTCACGCCGGGCGTGTAGGACGTGGATGCGTCGAGCTCGGTGAAGATGAAGCGCGTGGACTGCCGGTTGAGCGGCTCGGGTAGAAAGTCCTCGCCGTCGAGCACCGGCATGACGGGATAGTCGGTATCGCCGACCGTCCACGTCAGGCGTAGCATCGTGCCCGATATGGTCGCCGACAGGTTCGACGGCGGCAGGATCGAGTCGGTCGTGCCCGAGAGCGCCGTCGTCCACGACGTCGGGATCTTGCCGGGTCCCTGGCCCCTCGCCCGGAACCAATGTGTCCGACGCGACGGCAGTTCGTTGATCGTGACGGTCTGCTGTGCGCTACCCGAGATCGACGTGGCGTGCTGCCACAGTTCCGAGTCCGTTGCGGGCTCCGGATCTCCGGACGGCACCGTCGCGATCTGGACCACCGCGCGCTCATCGTCGCCCGGCGGTGTGATCGTGATATCGTAGGCGTGCTTGCCGTCGGTCGTGTTCTTGTCGAGCCCGTCGACCGTCGGCGAGGATGCGTTCTGGTCGGGGCCGGCGTCCAACAGCAGCAGGGTATAGGTGCCGTCGGGGTTCAGGCCCTTTTCGGTGATGAGCATGAGCCGTTGGCCGCCGCGCACCTGCGTCTCCAGGTTCGGCAGCCACGAGCCGTCGATGAGCACGTGATCGCCGACCCTCGCGGTCTTCGTGCCGGATGTGCGCCGGACCGTCAGCCGCACCGTGCGCGGGCCGTCCTGAAAGCGGTCGAGGATGATGAGCCCGCGTTCTTCCGCCTTCTTGCGGGCAGATAACTGGCTAGCATCGTCGGTGGTCGGGCGGAACCCCTTGGCGACGATGCGGAACTGCCGGCGCTTCTTGCCGGCGTCCTGGGCGATGATGATGCGGTCATTGTCGCTCTCCTGGATCAGATCAACGGGGTCCGACGGCTGCGCTCTGGTCGTCGGGATGCGCGTCTCGCGCACCGTCTCGAAGCGCACGTGATTGATCTGGCCGGTCTTCGTCTGTGTCCAGCGCGCGTCGATCAGGTTCGTGTCGTCGAGCGTGAGCAGCCCGGCGGTCGAATCCGGCAGGTCGTAGGTGACGGGCAACAGTTCACCGGACGCGGTGATCGCGGGCGCGTAGCCGACGACGGGCCATACGTTCTCTTCCAGCCAGCGTGCGGCACTCACCGGCCCCTCGGTGACGCGGAACCGCAGCTTGGGTTGTGAGGTGTCCTGTATGAGCGTGTTCAGGGCCTCGTCGTCCACCGCGAAGCCCCTGCCGCCGAACTTGCCGTAGGCGATGCCCGAGACGACCGTCGGCCAAGCTACACCCGAATTCGAGGTGCCCGTGCCGATATGGAGCGGAGCCGAAGACGTTGGCGGTGCGACGGAGTAGATGTAGAAGCGCCCGAGCGTGCCGGCGGAGGGTGCCGTGTCGTCGGTGGACAGCGGTTCGATGGCAACGGCGTCCACCTTTCCCCCATCCGCAGGGTCGCCGATAACCGTGAAACGCTGTTGGCCGCCGGGCAGTAGGACCGTCGGCGCGACCACGCCGACCGTGAAATCACGCTCAGCCGCCTCGCCGTCGCTGAGCCAGCGCACGCGGAGGTCCGGGGCGATGGACGGCCCGATGGATACCTCTGGGCTTTTCTTCGTGTATGCCGCGTGTTCGCGTAGCGCATCGCTGTAGACCGCCGTAGGCGGGCGCCGTTCTGCGTTGACCTCGCCGACCGTCTGGATATAGTGTGAGGAACTCCACAGCCCGCCGGCCGCGAAGTTCTTCCACTCGCCCAGCAATCTGCGGTGATAGGCGCGCACCGGCCCGTAGCGATGCCCCGACAGTGTACCCATCGGCAGCAGGACCGGCGGAAACGCCCAGTCCACGTCCGGCACGGTGCCGTCGAAGATCTCGTCCAACTCGTCCATCCTGAGATCACCGGCGACGACCTCGAACTGCACCTCGTCGGTCTGTTTCACGTCGAAGACGCGGCCGGTGAATTCGCGCTGGTAGGTCTGGCCGTCGTCGTCCGAGATATCGACCTCAATACGCGAGTTCCTGAGTGCGAAGCGGCCCTCAGAGTCGCCGAGAAGCTGCGTCAGGAAGCGGTCGGTCTGGTCGCCGGCGGCGTTGCGCTTGTCGAGCACCGTGAACCGCGCCTCGCCGGGCGCTGCTGTGTTCTCGGGCACGGTGATGCGCCGGCCGGTGATGCGCACGTTCGACAGGTACGGGTTCGTGAGCCCCGCGCGCGAGTGCATCTGGAAAAGCTGCACGGAGTTGCTCACGCCCGAGTAGACCGTGACCCGGTGGATGACGCCGTATTCAGCCATCAGTATTCATCGAAGGTGTTGCCGTCCACGTCCTCGATCTCGATCTCGATGCGGTAGTGCTGGCCGGAGTCGGGTTCCTTGCGCTCGTTGAACGATATCAGCCGGCAGGTGTGTGAACCGCCGGAGTCCTTGTCGGGCTTGAACGTGAAATCGTCCTTGTTCTGCGTCTGGTGCGCCTTGAACGCCTTCCAGCCCGGATCGGGGAAGTTCCAGCCGGTGTCGGTTGCGGAGCCCGACGCGGGCACGTAGCGCACGTCGAAGTGAGCGCGTGGGAAGATGCCTTTCGTCCACGAATCCTGTTCGCCGGTCTCTGGCACCCGCGCGACCGTCTGCTCCATGTGATCGAACGTGCGCGGGCTGTCGACCGGCGTGCCGAACGTGATCGTGTGGTTGCCGCCGGACCACGAGATCGACGGGAAATGTAGCGGCATCTCAGCCCTGCCTTATATCGACGTTGAACCCCCTGGCCTGCGCCTCCCTGCGCGCCTCGTCCACGAGCCGCTGAAACTCGGCCGAGCCGGGGTCGAAGCCGGGCATACGGATGACGATGGTCGCGGGCGGCTTCTCGCGCTCGAATTCGCGCATCGCGTCGAGGTTCGCGCGCTTGATCGTGTCGCGGTGGCTGTCGGAGGTGAGCGCGTCGAAAAAGCTGAAGCCGACGCCGGCCACCTGTAGTCCGATCCCGGCGGGACCCGTGAGAAGCGAGCCGAATCCAGTCAGGATACCCCCGAACGCGCCGGGCCCACCCTCTCCGGTGGCAAGCTGGGCAAGGGACGAGGCGATGGTGGAGAGCCCCGTGACCATCGCACGCCCGCCACGGACAACGTCTTGCTCCGTCTCCTCTCCCGCTTCGCGGATACGGACGCCGAGGCCCCGGAACTCTTTCATCGTGGCGTCAAATACCTGGTCCCCGAATACCTGCGCGCCTTCGGCCACGCCCTCTTCCAAGAATTGTCGCGAGAACGTGCCGGCCAGCGGCCCGGGACGCGTACCCGCAGCCTCCGGAAACACGGCCTGGGCCGTCGTGAGCCCGGAAAGATCAGGCGCACGTGGGAGCGGCTGGTTGATGATGCGGTCAAGAAGGCGTGCCTCCACCGCCTCCCTGCGCCGCTCCAGTGCCTTTTCACGTTCGGCTTCGGTGTTATCGCGTAGGGCCTGGTTTAGGTTATGGAGCTCAAGGGTGAGTTCGGCGCGGCGCTCGTCGCTTACCGGCAATGTTACCGGACCGCCGAGTAGCTGGCGCGTCTCCCCCTCCGTCAGCAGCTGGATGATTTCCTGCTGCCTCACCCGCCCTTCTCTGGGTCTACGTGCCTCTCGTCGAGCCTGGAGCGTGGGGGAGGCCGCGATAAGCTCGTCTATTAGTTGCTGTGATTCTTTGCCCGCCTCGCGACCCTCCTTCGTGATCGCTTTGAAGCCGGCCGCAATCGCCGTGAGCCCGGCGAAAACGCCGGCGGCGGCGAGATTGCCGAACGCGAACCCCGAGAGTACCGACGCCACGGAACCCAGCCGGCCGGGCAGCCCGGCTGCAACGAACGCGAGCGAGCCCAGAGAGCGGCGCACGGTGCCGAGTCCAGAGGTCGAGCGCTGCGCAACGCCGCCGGTCGCCTTCATCACGGCATTGAAGCTCTTGAGTTCGGTACCGACCGGCTTGAGGCCCGATGCGCGAAGCTCCAACGCCTCGTTCCTGGCGAACTCTAGCGCTTGGACGTAGCCCTCGATGCCGAGGATGCCGCGCTTGTAGTCCTCCGTCGCGAGGTTCACGTCGCGGCGGATGCGCGAGAACGTCTGCTCCGCCACGTCGCCCGCGTCCTTGAACGACGCCTTGGACGCGGTGTTCACGGTGAGCATGTTCCGCTTGACCTTGTCGAGCGCGCGGGATGCCTCGTCCCGGGCCTCGATGCGGACCTCTAGGTTCTCACGGCGTGGCATCTATCGTCTCTTGTAGAGATCGTCGCCCATGTCCTTCATCATCTGCTTCGCGGCGTCCGGGTCGCCGAGCGCGCCGACGACGGCGCCGACGGCCTTGGCCTGGTCGATCTTGAGCAGCGCGCGCGCGTTCTCCATGTACTTCCACAGGTAGCGGAACCACGGCCACGAAATCTCACCGCCCTGGAAGACCTCCGGGCCGTAGAAATGGATGAACGCGGCTACGCTGGCTCCGGTGGGGAGGCTGCGCCCGAGTCCGTGTCGTCGCTTGACGGCGTCGATTCCTCCCGAGTCCGTTCGCTGATCGCCAGATCGCGGCCCCCGTCGTAGCCTCCCATGATTCCCAAAAAATAGAACACCACCTTGTCCAGAACGCTGCGCGGAAGCTCAAGCAGTATCTCCGCGTCCGGCATCTCGAAGAGCTCGACGATCAGTTCGATCAATTCGCGGTCGGCCGTGCCGTCCACGACGTCATCAGCGTCCTCGGCTTCCTGTAGGATGCGCGCGATCTTGAGCCGCTCGTTGAACGTCGGGTAGCGGCCACGATATACCTCGCCACGGATCCTGATCGACGGCTCGCCGAGCGCCTCCAGGTACTCGTCCACGTCGAGCGTCGCGGGTGCGTCGTCCATATCCCCCCCCGTTAGCGAAAAGCCCGGAGCGGAGTGCGACCGTGCTCCGGGCCATCCATGCTTCCCGCCTGGTCGCGGGGCGGCTTACTTCGTGCGGACCTTGGCGACCTTCTTGAGATTCACGCCCGTCCGCTTGCGCTTGAGCTTGCCCTCGGCACGCATCGTCTTGCCGGCGAGCTCTGCGGTCTTGTTCACGCGCTTCGGCATATCGCCTCCTACTTGATCGTGATCGTGATCTCGTCGTTGCCGCTGTCGATATGGCCGCGCCCCGACAGATTCCAGATCAGCTTGCCGTTGTCGCTCGTATCCTCCGGCGCGCTCACCGACGCATCGTCGAGCGTGTACTGGAAGCTGTTGCCGGTCGCCGAGCCGTGGTCGAGTTGTAGCTGCTGAGTCGTGCCCGAGATCGACGTGCTCCACGGGTCGAAGGTGTCGAGGTTCACGCTCTCGCCCGGGAAGCTCCAGTTGAGCGTGCGGTTCGTGAGCACGAAGCCGGCGTGGCCGAGGCTGGCGCCGCCGTCCTGACGTGGCGCGATGTCATTGGCGACCTCGAAGCGGTAGCCGCCGATGACCGGCGTCCAGTTGCCGAGTGCGGGCGTGTCGGCCGTGTAGACCGGCGGGCTGCCGCTCTGCGTCGCATAGGTGATCGCGGGTAGCGTCTGCGAGACCGGATACGAGTCGGCGATCACGCCCTGGCCGTTGAACTCCCAGAACGCGCGCTCGCCTGCGTTCGCCTCGACGACGAACGAGCCCCTACAGCCCTCGACCTTGTGCAGATTGTCGGAGGTGTAGAACCCGAGCGTGAACGAGCCGGAGTTGTCGGGCCGCACGGGTGTCACGCTGATCTCGCCGCCCGCGACCGAGCCGCTGAGCGCCGCGCCGAGCATGATGTTGTACAGCGGGAACTCGGACAGCACGTTCGCGGTTGTCGTGTATGCCGCGCCGCGTCCCTTGAGCTCGCCGCGCAGCGTGATGTCGTAGGTGCGGCCCGCGCGTGAGGTCGGCACGAGCTCGCCGCCGGTGCCGTGCCTGACATCCGCCCTCGAGCCGTCGAAGGCGTCGCGCGGCGTGAGCGTCGCTTCGGTGAACTCGATCCCGTCGCTGGTCGATAGGCCGGCGTCGGTCCTGTACGCCGCTTCCCTGAGCGCGGTGAGTCCCTGTGCTACCAGAATCTTGGGCATCGTTTATGCCTCTAGTTGAGAATGTCCCTCGCCAGTATGTCCACTTCCATCGAAAAGCCCCTGAGCGCGTTCGGTGGATCGCGCCACGTGACCGCGTAGTCCACGCTCCAGTCCGTCACACGGATCGCATCCGAGGTGCCGACATACGACGGCTCGTTCGCGTTGAAGCGGTCGAGGAATTGCAGCACCGCCTCGGACCAGTCCATCGCCTGCTGCCGCCACGTGTCCTCGTCGACCTCGTCGGTCGCGTACTCGATGCCGATCGTGTGCAGGCTGTCCCAGGTGTTCTGGCTCGCCTGCACCTGCGTCGCTGTGCGTACCGGGGTGACGATCAGCGCCGGCACGTTCACGGTGTCGAGGTTCACGGGCGCGTCGAGCCCGTAGACCTGCGGCTCCGGCAAACTCGGTAGCGTGCCGCTCTCTTCCTCCGGCCTGAGCACGAAGCGGTTGATGTCCTCGCTCGCGAGCGTGACCGACGGGACCCATGCGACGTGCGTGCCGTCGGCGTCGTCGATCGTGAAGTGGTTGTCGTCGACCTTGAACCGCAGGTCCGTGTCGGTGTCGCTCAGCGTGAACCGCCCGCCGGATACGCTTGGGTAGAGCGGCCCTTTGACCGCGTTGTGTGCGAGCTCGCCCGTGTAGTCGCCGAGCGCGCTCACAAGCTGGTCGATCACGTCGATCATCATCGCGTGCCGCCCTAGAAGAACGCATCGCGCCGGTCCCTGGCCTCGATCGTCGCGTCAAGGATGAATCCCCGGATCGCGTTCGGTGTCGTCTGCCATGTCACGGTATAGTCCGCCGTCCAGCCGTCCACGAGCAGGATACGAGAACTACCGACGTAGCCGCTGTTGCCGGCGTGCAGGTTGTGCAGCCACCGCGTCAGCGCCTCGCCCATATGCAGCGCCTCTCTGCGCCATTCGTTCTCGTCCGGTTGGTCGGTCGCCCACTCGAACGTCACGCGGTGTGTCGCGTCGCGGATGCCCTCGGAGCGCGTCTGGCCGGCCGCCGAGTCCGACGGCGATACCGTGAGCGCCGGGACGTTCACCGTCGCCGGATTCAGCGGCGCGCCGCGTCCGTAGATATTCGCGTCCGGCAGATCCGGCAGCGTGATCGCACGATTCGATTCTACGGTCTCGATCTCGACCTGGATGCCGACCGTATCGTCTTTCAGCCCGGTCTCGAGTTGCGAGATCACGTCCGAGATCATCCGCCGCCGCCCTTGAGGCTCTTGAACACCTTTTCTTCGACCGCTTCCGCGATCAGTTCGGCGGTGCGCGTGTTACCCGTTCTAAACAGCCGCCCGACGATCGGGCGCGGCGGCTGGCGGCCGTGTCTGCCCGCCTCGAAGATTGCCGGATAGGCGACGCCGCGAGCGTTCACCGACGTGCCCCTAACGAATAGGTTCGGTGTGCGAAGCTCGAACGCCTCCGGGTGCGTCGGCTCGATCAGCGAGGTCGCCATGCGTCCGGTCGCCCAGCCTATGCGAATCGGCGTCAGGTTCTTTTTCGTGCGCTGCTTGACCGTCACGGGCGACAGCCTGGACCATCTCGGGCCACGGTGCCCGCCCTGCGCCTCGAACAGACTCTCGAACTCGTCCGATAGCACCACCGAAACCGCCTGCCACGCGCCCGCTTTCTCCAGATCCTTCGCGTCCTCCGCGAGCTCCGTCAGCGCGCCCTCCAGGCGCAGCACGCCCCTTTCACCGAGCCGGGTGTGGACGGATACGGCCATCAGAAGTATGTCGGTCCGAGTGCGGAGTAGCTCTTCACCTTGCGCTTCGCCTCGGGATCGATCGCGTCCATCTGCCGGCGCGTCACGACCTGCGAGGCGTCATTGCTCTTGGACAATGCCCATAGCTGGAAGCGGCGTTCGATCTGCGTGGCGATCGCGTCGCGGATGTTCTCACCGAAGCCGTGGCGGTCCATGTACAGCGCGTAGCGCCCCGCCGGCATCCGGTACGGATCGATGAGTTCCGCTTCGGCGCGCGCCGCCGCTTCCTTCACGTCGTCCCAGTTTTGCACCTGCTTCGTGAGGCGCGCCTTCTCGGCGTCGACGCTGAACAGCGGCGCTTCTTCGGTCGTGCCCACCGTCACCGTGCCGTTGATCGTCGCGACCGACCTCAGATAGCCGCGCCCGAAGTACCCCGAGACGGTGATCGTCGTATTCGCCTGGTTCGGCGTCGTGAACTGCGAGAATGTCGCGAGCGTCACCACATCGTCGTTGTCCCTCGTGAGCGCGGCTTCGACTGTCACGTCCACCGTGTCTCCGGTGTTCTGCACGTTGCCGACGTTCACCGTCACGTCCCACGGATAGAACTTGCCCACGCGTCCTGCTATCGGGATCCAGCGTCCGTTCGTATCGGACGACGATCCCGAGCGTTCAGCCGGGTTCAGGCTCTCGTGGGTGGCCATCTACTCAATCGCCGCCTTCCAGGCGAATGTCGCGCCACCACTTCCGGGATCCGCCCCAACATTGATGGTGAACTGAGATGCCCCCACGCTCGATATCCAGAAGTTGCCGACGTCGTTCGTGGGGTCGTTCGTCGGGGTCACGGAGATGTCTTGGATGCTGGGTGTCGCGTCTAATCCGTGATTTACGGCAATAGATGTGGTCCCGCTGGCAACGGTAGCCGTCCCGTTGTTTTCGGTCGTATAGCCAGAATTCCTGCGGACCACCGTACCGGAGCCGGAACCATCATTAAGACCGCCATCGTTGCCCCAGAACACATTCCCCTCCACAACTCCGTTGGTCACACTCGATTGGAGGTTGATGCCCCAATCTTGTGTGGCCGTGCCCTGTGTATCGTAACATACGTTCCCGGAGATAACGGCCCGATCGCCACCGGTGCCGAGAATACCACCCTGGTTTGCGTTGTTATCTTGGTTGTTATTGAAACAGATATTGTCTTTGCAGACTACTCCGTCTCCATGTGTGCGGATACCGGAGATGGCGTTGTTGTAACAGACGTTTCCTGAGACCCTGTTATCGGGATTGTTGGCCAAGTGGATGCCATATTCACACTCGGATACGTCATTACCGCGAATGAGGATTCTGCTGTTGCCTTGGGCGGTGTTCTGCACGACCGCAATACCGTTACCGGTGGTGTTGACGTGGACTTCATTGCCTGTAATGACGACATCCGTGGTATCTCTCGTACCCCCGGTCCCACCAGCAACAATCGACGCGCCCGCTGTCGTGCCGCAATTATGGAGGGTATTCCCAACTACGGTTCCATGCTGTGCTCCGAAAAGGTCGATGCCGCTACCGGGCACATTTTCGGCGACATTCCCATCGATGACAAAATAATCAGCAGTCGCAGCCTCAAATGCGTCTTGGGTCGCCTGTAGGTTGGACGCGATATTGTTTGCCACAACGACATAGTCCCAGAACTTCCATACAATACCCTCGCCGCAGTTGTTAACTTTGCAACTGTGGATATTAAGGCGTTCGCCTCTATTGCTGGTATCGACGCCGGTTGCGAATATTCCCGTGCCGACCGTGTTTTCAACATCTAGTGATATTTCCACGTCTGTATGGGGGCCATCCACGGCCACGCCTGCACTTCCCGTAACGTCGCCAGAACTGGAATTGTTGGCACGATTTCCGTCTATCCTGCCGGGGCCTAGTATTGCGATATTTGATCTAGCCGTAGAGCCGTTCCCCACCTGCAACACGTGTCCAGTACCAGCCCCGGATAGCTCGTTGTCGGCAAGCTTTATGCTGGCACCAGCCGCCAAGCGCAGTGTTACATCGTCTGCGTCGACCTGCAGTGCGTATCCATTGCCGGTGAGCGATACCAAGTACGTGCCGGGAGGTAACACACCCACGCCACCGCTCGCCTCGACGGCGTCTATCCACGCCTGCAGCGCGGATGTATCATCGCTCGAATTGTCACCCTTCGCGCCGTAGTCTGGGTGTTTTGCGTTGTAGACCGCACCACCGTTGTCCCATACGGGGCCGTAAAACGTGCCGTCGTAGAGCACGGCGGACTTCTTCGTGCCGCCGCTCTTGAAGGCGTGGATGTCGCCCGAGGTGAATGCGGACGACGTATCGGATATGTGCGCTTCGCCGCCGTCCGCTACGTCGGAGACCGACCCGAAGCCGGCATCGACGGTCGTCATCTAGGCTAGTCGAACTGCGGGAGCACCACGGCCGTGACGGATCCGGTGGAATGGCTCCCGAGGGGGGTGCGCACAGCAGCGAGCCCGGCCGCGTCGAGCACGAAATAGCCGCTGGCGGTGGTGGAGGTGGCGGTCGTGCCGTCGACCTTGTTCGTCACCTGCATGAGCGACCAGTTCTCGCCGTCGATCGAGCCCTCGAAGCGCACCTCGCCCGAGTCGATCGTACGGACGTGGATGCCGACGTCGCTCGCGCGCAGGTTATCGAGGGTGACGACTTCGCCGGTCGTGTCTGAGGTCTCGCCGTCGAGCGTCACGACGCTCATGTCTTTCAGTGCCATAGCTCGCCCCTTATGAGGCTCGGGTTAGCTGTGGGAGGGGCGATGCTATGCCGCAGCCGGAGGTGGCTTCTTCTGCTCCTCGATCTGGTTCTGGAGCTCGATCACCTTCGCCTGTAGCTGCGCCAGCGAGAAGTCGTCGAACTGGTCGCGGTTCTGCCAGCCGTTCTCCTCGAGGATCTGCCGGAGCTCGCCGAGCGAATACTTCTCTCGCGGCTTCCTGGCCTCGAACTCGCCGCGCTCGCCCTTCGGAATCTTCATCCAGAGCTTGCGGCGCTCCTTACGCGCGGCTGCGGCCTGTGCGACCTTCGCCTGCTCGTCCGCGACCTCGTCGGGGTCGAGTAGCCGGAACCCGCGCTCCTGCTGGCGCGATAGGTGCTTGCGCCAGAGCCCGTACCGGCAGACCTCCTTGCGGCCGTTCGGCTGCTCGATCCACACGAGTTCCTCGTCTCTCGCGTCGGATCGCGACTGTTCCAGCGCGCGCAGGAACGCCTTGGCGCTCTTGGTCGCCTCGACGAGCTCGGTGGGGTTCATGTTCCTCGGATCGAGCTTCGGCATCTCTCCTCCCCTCGTATGTGTGTGCGGGGCCGGGGCTCTACGGTCCCCGACCCCGCGCTCAGGCTACCGCTTACGCGGTGACGTGTAGCAGCGCCAGAGCCTCGGCACGCTGGGTGCTCTTGCCGTAGACGTTGAGGCTCTTCACACCGTCGGCGAAGCGCGACTCGCGCCGGATCGCCTCCATCTCGGTGATCTGGTTGGCGAAGGTCGTGGCGCGCCGCGTGCCGAACAGCAGCTTCTTGACCCCGGAAACCGTGGTCATGTTGTTCGACTCGAAGACCGTGAAGCCCGCGATCTGTCCGACCTCTCCGGTACGCACGATGCGCGCGGAGTCGGACGTTCCGCCGCCCGCCCGGTTGTTGGACGAGTCGTCGACCGGCACGAACTGCCCGGCCTGACGGATCAGCGAGGTCTCTTCCGGCGTGATCGCCGCCCAGCGGCCCGTCTTCGGCACGTCCTGCGTGTCGAGCACGAACGCGGCCTCGACGAAGCGCTGGTAGACGTTGCCGGCGGTGAGCGCCAGCGAGTTCGCGTGATCCGAGGAGACGCCCGAGTTCGCGTCCGTGTACATCTCGAAGATGAACGCGTCCTCGGTATCGGCGAGGCTGAACGCAGCTTCCTGCATGTGCGACTGCATCAGATCGACGCGCGCCTGGGCTTCGTCGATGTCGTCGACGTCGACCGCCGTGTAGTCGGCGTTGTCGATCACCAGCGTCCGGTCCGTCGGGCTGGGCTGTTCCCAGGTGATGTCGGAGTACGCCGTGTAGGCGCGGGACGTGACGCTTCCGGGCTCCTGAATGTGGACCGTGTCGCCGAACTGCTGGATGTCGCCCTGCCAGTTGCGGTTGACCAGCGAGTCGGCGACCAGCGCGTTCTTGAGCGAGAAGTTGAGCTCGGCGCTCCAGAGTTCCGGCTTGAAAGCGTCGTAAGATAGACCGCTTACGAGTGCCATCTAGGTTTCCCTCCAGGCCGAACTCACGGTCGCGCTATCCTTTGACGCGCCCTTCACGCTCGGCGGCAAGAAGTTCGTCTCTGTGCTTCGCGTAGTACCTTTCGTCGGCGCAGAGCTTGTTGTACTCGTCGCGGCTGTATGTGCGCTTGCCGCCGCCAGAGCTTCCGCCCTGGTAGTCGCTACCGCCCTGCGTCGTGTCCCGAATGAACGGCGCGTTGTCGTCGTCGGTCGCCCACACGTTCTTCACGAACTCCGGGGGCGTCATGTAGAGACGGTCGCCGGACGGAGACGGCCGGTAGTCGCCGTTCTCGCCCTTCACGCGCCACTCGCCGTCCTCTTCGTCGTAGGTGAACTCGCCGCCGATCATGTTGAACAGCGCCGTCCTGCCGTTCGCCTGACGTTTGAGAACGCTTTTCTGGACGATGCCGCCGGCCTCGGCCAGCAGGTCCGACTCTAGCTGGCTGACGCGCAGCGAATCGATCTCAGATTCGAGCGTCTCCGCCCGTTCCTGCACCGGGTCGAGATGCTCGGTTTTCCAAGTCTGGTGGAGCTCCTGTACCTTGCCGTCGTCCAGCTTGCCGCCCTCTCCGTCGTGCGCAGGATCAATGTCCCATTCGTCGAGCGCTTCGCGCCGGAACGCGTCGTCTACCAGCAGTTCCGTCCGGACTTGGTCGCGGAGTTCGCTCTTGAGCCGCTTACGTTCGCGTTTGAGCCGGTCCGTTACAAACTCCTGAACCTGCTCCTCGCTGAACCGCTTCTCTGAGCCCTCTCCACCTTCATTTTTCTCAGGCATGGGTAACCAGTATTCTCCTGGCGCGGTTTCGATGTAGCGTCCGCGCGCACTGTCGGGTACGTCGTCTAGTGAAAAGACGACCTCGGGCAGGTCGCTCATGTGTGCTCCTGATTAACGGAGCGACTTCGGCAGTTGTCTCTTGACGGTTTCTAGTGACACGCCAAGGGCTTCTGCAAATCCCTCTAGCCTATCATCCGGCGGCCGTTTGATATTACCGCTGATGATGTTCTGCACCGTCTTGGGATCGATCCCGGCGGCGCGAGCGAGTTCTTCGACGGACACGCCCTTTTCTTCCATCATCCGTTCGAGCCATGTCCCGAATTGTGTCTGAGCCATGTCAGATACTCACAGGTGGCTGAGAGACCGTCTGCCCGGCACTGGTCTAATCATGCCTTCCGCAACCTGATTATCGGTCAGGTGGCAACCATCCTCGGCCATGATGATCTCACAGTCTGGTTGAAGGTCAGACGGCAACCTGTTGGCCGCTGTCTACTCACTCGCTTGGCGGCGCGAGAGGAAGCCGGTTGGGGTGCAAAGAAAAAGCGGCCGGGCCCAGAAGGGCCTCAGCCGCGCTAGTGCGGTGCTCTATGTTTTAGACCGGGGGCACCTGCCCCCGCTGGATTACGCTACATCTAATTTGCCGCTTGCACCGTTTCGGGTCAAGGGTATCGTCTCGCGGATCTCACGCTCCCAATAGTCGATCATACGCACATAGACCGCCTCGGCGCGCTCGCCCTTGTCTAGCTCATACGATACGTACCCCGTACCGCTGGCCGCGACGAGAAACCGGGCCATGCGCGGCCGGTGGCCGTCACCGCAGCGGTGCTCATAATACTGCGGCCCTCCGAGACGGTTGAATGGCGGCCCGAGACTGTCCCTGCACCTCGGGCACTTCACGTAGTAGAGCGGGTTATCGCTCACCGGCGCGGCTCCCCCTGTGGTCGCACTCGAACTCGATGCGCTCGATACGGCGCAGCGTCGCGCCCATGCCGGGACGCACCTGCATCCTCAATACGGTCACCCGAAAACTCCACGCACCGCATTCGTCGCATTGCCCGATCGGTTCACGCTCAAGCTCTTTCTCCTGCACTTAAAAACGGATAAGCACTACGAGGATACCGCCCAGTGCGGCGACCACCGAAAGAGTGCAGAACACCATCAACCATCCGATGCGGCGCAGATCGTCATCCACGCCCTTGAGTGATTCGTGCACCATCCCGAGCGGCGGCAGAAGCAACAGAAACACCAATAGAGCCAATGCAAGATACCCACCCATCTTCTCTTCCCCCTATGCCGCAGCGTCCGCGCTCGCCGACGCCTCTCGGATGACGCGCCGTGCGAGCAACGTCTGGCGCTCGATATGGTTTTGCGTCTGGTCCGGGTTGAACAAGTCTCTTACCGCCGCGATCGTCGGCAGCCGTTCGATCCCAGGCTCCGGCTTCGGGTCCTGCCAGCGCTCCACGGGTCGCGTCTCGCTCTGGCCCCAGCAGTTGTGGACAACTACTCCGGCGGCCACGAAACTGTTATCTTCAACAACGGTCAAACAGTACCGCCGCAAGGTCAGAGGAACATGGGTAAGCGACTCGATCTCGACCTCGACGAAATTCGGCGGCTCTATGTCGACGAACTGCTGCCCGAATACGTTGTAGCTCAACGGTTGGGGGTGAATAGATGGACGATCCGTAACCGCCTGCTCGAAATGGACATTGAGCCCCGTGGCCAGAGTGAGGCGAACCGTCTTCGGTACGAGCGTCTTCCGAAAGAACGCGAACGCGCTGCGCAACATGCTCGCGAGTTTTTCACTGGGCGCGATGTCCCCGAAGAGGTACTGGAAAAAAGCGCACAGACGGTCTACGAGAACCAATCCCAGCTTTCCGTCTACGAGCGCGCAGTCCGAATGAAGCTTCACAGCCTTGGCATACCCGCCGAAACTCTGTGGCCCATCGGCCGATTCAACATCGACGTCGCCATCCCCGAGGCCAAGCTCGCCATAGAAATCCACGGTGGGTGGCATAGTTCGGCGAAAAAGATCGACCAAGACCGCAGGAAGGCCGAGAAGCTGGATCGCGAGGGCTGGACGCTGGTGGTAGTCGACCGTGGCAACATCACCAAGACGAAGCGGCGATCGCGTAAGTTCCTTGACATCATCGTTGAGGAAACCATCGAGGCATACAACAAGATCACCGGGCGACAGGTCGCCTACGAAGAGCCATTTGCCGCCTGACGTGAGAACTGGATGATCGGTCGTGATGTAAAGCTCTTGGCCGCTGGTGGTTCGTAGCTTCACCCAATCGCCAGTTCTGCGCCCGTGGATACTTCGCTTCACCGAACGCCATCTACCTTTGTGCGTCATCACCTGTTCGCCTTCACAAATATTGTTGACACTCTTCCATCCACTGCGCGTTAAGACGGGTGTCCATGCTGCGACAGAGCGGTCAAATGGGTGCGGCCGGCGCGGCACTTTGCGGACCGGATATAGCCCGCCACCGATCCCGTAGGCGTCGAAGCTGGCCAGGATATCGCACACGTCGGGCTTGCCCTGCTGCGTGCCTCTCACGGGGCTCAGCCGCCAACGCCACGCCTCGACCATCGGCGCCTCGATCATGTTCTGTATCTGCGCCTCGTGGACCGCGTTGCCCATCTCGGTGATCGCAATGCGCCGGGCGTTGAACTGTAGCTGCCTCGACGCCTCTCTACGTTCCATCGGCACGCGCCTGAGGTCACGCAACTCTTCGGCCGAGAATTGCGTCTGGCCGAGCACATAGGGCCGGATGCGGCGCGCCAGCCGTTCCGGGCTCCATCCCCTTGCGAGCGCTTCGGCAATGAGTTCGTCGGTGCCCGCTGCCGCGCCGTCCACGGCCGCGTCCAGCGTGCGGAACACCTCGGCGGTATCGCCCCGTGCCAGATACGCCGCCGCCGATTGTGCCGGCGGGCGCGGTTGGAACACCGCCGATACACTCTGCTCCGCCGCACGGATCGCCTCGACGGTCGCACGGTCCATCTCGCGCTTGATCGTCGTGAACTGTAGCCGGACGCCGTCCTCCGTCAGCCGCTCCAGGTCTCGGGCGAGTCGCGCGTACAGGTCCTCGGTGATGCGCCGGGCCGCTATCGTCCTGGTCCGTGCATCTCCGGCCGGCAGGTTTGCGATCCTGCGTGCGAGTTCGTTTGCGTGCTCCGTGAGCAGCCGCCTGAGTTCGCGCAGAGCCCTCGCATCCAAAGCCAGATGTAGCCGGCGGGCGGCGAGGATGCGTCGGGTATAGGCGCCCGGGTCGAACGGCATCAGGCCGCCCGCATGCCCTTGATCCCGGACGCGCCCATGTACAGCCCGACGAAGTGCTTCAGTGCGTCCTCAAAGCCGTGTGCGTAGCCTTCCTCATACGTGCCCTCGGGCGGCTGGTCCGGACACAGATGCCGGTCCCTGTCCGTATGGTAGCCTCCGCAAGTATGGCAATACGGCTCCGGCTCGTCACGTCGCTTTCCGGCTTCGGGCGTCACGCCGCCTCCTCGGTCTCGTCCTCCTCGGGGAACCCGGGCTGCCGGTCGGCCTCTTCACGCAGCCCCGAAAGCTGGCTCGCCTGTAGTTCGGCCTCTTCGGTCGCGGCACGGATCTCCTCGCCCACGTCGGTGTCCTCGTCGACGGCTTGTAGGATGCCGGCCTGTTCGTCGAGGCGTGTGAGGAAGTATTCGCCGACGGCGGCCTTGAGCGCCGCGCTCATCGGCAGCCGGTCGCCGATCCCGAACACGAGTTCCTTGAGCCGCGTGAGCTCGGCGATCACGTCCTGGATCTTGTATTCCCTGGCGAACTTCGTGGTGCCGACCTCGGAGGTCGACACGTCGGGGTTGTCGGCCTGAGCAAGTAGCATCTTCTCTTCGTTCTCGGCCTCTTCCATCGCGCCGGCAAGTTGCGTCAGGAACGCGCCGACACCGGCCGCCCATTCCTGCGTGACCTCGGTCGCGGTGCGCTCCTTCGGGCGGTCGCTGAACTCCCACATCGCGGCGTTCCAGAATTGCGCGACCAGCGTCTCGATGCGCTTCTCCAGCGGCCCGGCGGCGTCCATCAGGTAGGCGATGAAGGACGGCGGCTCGACGCCGGGCGGATAGGGCAGCACCTTGTCCCCAAGCTTGATTTCTTTCTTGATCTCTTCAGAGTCGCCCTGCACGGCGAGAAACTGTGCGAGGGCACCTGCCCGGTCGAGTGAATCGAGGTGGCTGTCGTGGTTGATGATCGCCAGCACGATGCGCGCGAGGTTGTAGGAGATGTAGCGCGGCAGCGGTAGCGTCGCCTCGACGAGTGGCAGGCGGGGGGTGCCATCCGAGTCCTCGTAGGCGTAGCTGTTGCCGCCGATGCGCTCCACGCGCACGTTCTCGCCTTCCTTGACGACGCGGAAGCGCTCCCAGCCGTTCAGGCGCAGCCGCAGGAAGCGCTCCTCGACATCCGCCGAGCCGTCGTCCAGCGAATCGCGGTTGTCGGCCTCCTCGCGGATCACGACCTCGACCTTGCGGCCGTCCTTCTCGATCCAGTCGATCACGTCGAGCGGAGAGACGAGCGTGACGAACGGCCGGATGTTGGCCTGCCGCGCCTCCTCTCGGTCCATATCCTCGTCCGCGTCCGGGTCCTGGGGCGGCTTGTTGGTATCGATGTAGGTAAAGACCTTGCGGTAGACGAGCGTCCACGTCGCGCGCGCCCTGCGGTGGTTGTCCCACGTCGTGCGCGACCGGTCGGCGTCCTCGACGATCATCTGCGCCACGGAGTCCGGGTTGAGCTCGCCGTCCTCGCCGCGCTCGCCTAGCGAACCCCATTCGTCCTCCTCCGGCGGCTTACGCGCCCACAGCCCGACCAGCGCGTCGATCACCGAGCCGAGTAGCCCCGAGACATGCACGAGCGCCTTGCGCTCATCGTAGCTTTCTTCGGCCTCGCCGATGCTCCTGCGCGGCACGTATTTCTCGACGCTCGGCAGCACGCCTTCGGCACCGAGATAGACGTCGCGCGTCGTCTCCCAAGCTTCCTTGTGCTTCGCGTAATCTGGGTGCTCGTTTCTCGGGTCGAAGCCGTCGTCACCGACGGGGCTCATGAAGTCCTTCGCCGAGCCGTCGCCGAGTTCGTCTTGATCGAAGCTGTCGTGGGGCATGTGTTCTCCTAGACCGGCGCCGTGAAGCTCTTGTAGCCGCCGACCGCGTAGTCGCGGCCGAGCCATGCGAGCATCTCGGCGACCAGCATGTCACGTCCGTTGAGGTCCACCTTTCCGTTCTTGTCGCGCACCGTGTTGAAGGCGTCGCGGATCGCGTCGATGCCGGGCGGTGCGACCTCGCCGTTCTTGGCCGAGGTGATGAGTTCGCGTCCGGCGTCGAGCATCAGTGGCTTGGACTGCGCCGTCGTCGTCCAGCCCATCGCGAGCGTCTGTTTGTTCGCGGCGCGGTCCACCTGCGTGCGATGGTAGAGCTTGGCGAGCGGGTAGCGGTGCTCGTCTCTTAGCTCCCTTAGCACCGTGATTCCGTGGCCGTTCTTCTCGATCACCAGCAACGCATTGTCGTGCTTGCGACCGCGTGCGTTCAGGATCTCGGCGAGTTGCTTCGGCGTGATCGACGAATCCGCGAACGTCTCCAGCAACTCCCACGACGGAAACGATCGAGCGACCCACGCCGAGCGGTCGCCGCCGCCGCCCTCAGCCACGTCCACGCCGATCACGACGCGCTCTTTCTCCCAGTCGAACCCCACCTGCTCACCATACACCAGGATCATGCCGTTCCAGCCCTTGAGATGCACCGGCTCGCGGCGCTTCGGCTCGGGTGCGCTCTCTTGCAGATACTTGAGCACGTTGCCGTCGAAGAACAGATCGCCGGCCGTGAGCCAGCAGCTTTCGGGGTCCTCGGCGTATTCCTGTAGGAACTCGGCTCTGCCCTTCTCGGCGATCTTCTCGCGCCGCCACTTGATCTGCTCCAGGTCGAGCCCGTGGTTGTCGACAAGGATCTGCTCTTCCTCGCTGAGCGTGCTGATCTCGTCCTCGTGCTCCAGCGGGCTGCGGTAGAGTTCGTGGTCGCAGATCCACCACGGCAGGAACAGCGCCTCGTAGCCGCTCTCACCGCTCTCGGCCTTCTCCCAGAACTCGTGGGCGGTTGAGCCGTGCGCGGAGGCCGTCGTCTCCAGCACGATCGACGTATTGGGCTTCTCCAGCGCCGGCGATAGCTGGTTGAGCGTATCGGTTGGCTCGTCCCAGAACGCGAACTCCGAGCCATGCAGCCTACTGAGCGTCACCGAACGGCCCACGCGCTTCGCGCCGGCCGTCGCGGTCCAGAACGTCGAGTCCATGCCCGGGAACCCGATCTCGCGCGTCTGGCGCCCGCCGAGCGTCGGCAACAGCGCCTGCGGGAAGTTGTTGACCGCCCGCTGTGTGATGCGGAAGATCTTGTCGGTGTCCTCTCGGGTGTGGGCCAGCGTCATCACCGCCGCGCCGGGGTTCGCCCAGATCGTGTGCAGGTTCCTGGCCTGCTCATACGTCGTGACGCCGCCCTGCCGCGCCTTGAGGATGTAGAGCCGGCATTTGCCGTTGTTCTGCATCTGCGCCCGCTCGGTGGCGAGGATGCGCCGCTGTGCCTCGTTCGGGGCGAGCTTGATGAGGTCGCCGTGCTTGTCGCGGATCGTGTAGCACGCCTTCGCCCACGTGGGGAAGTCCTTCCGCAGCCGGTCGAGCCTACCCTTGATCGTCGCCGTCTTCATCCGCGAGTTCCATGAGGATGTGCTCCAGGCTCATCTCGCCGGAGACGTTGATGTCCTTCGGCACGGATACGCCCGCCCTGTCGAGCGCAGCGACGATCGCGCGCACCACGGTCGGGTTCGGCTCGTCCGTCTCGAATAGCCCGACCTCCACTAGCCGGCGAGCGAGTTTCGTGGCCTCCATCGCCATCTCTCGCCGGGCCATGCGAGCCATGCGGACCATCTCCTCGTCGGCCTGCTCGGCGATCCATTCATCATATGCCGTCGCTCGCTCGACCCAGTTGTGCTTGGCCGATAGCTCCTGCCAGTAGCGGTCGGCCTTGCCGTGCTTCTCCGCAGCCCGGTGGATCGAGCGCTCCGTGGCGGGCATCTCCAGATATTCACGGAAATAGCTATACCCACGCTGCGTCTCTTCGGGGAGCTTGTCCCACGGGTTGCGGTCTTCGGTCATGCCATAGCCAAGTAATTGTAATCAAAGCGCCAATTTTGGGGGCCGTCGCCAGCCAACATATGAAACATGGGGGGCGATAGATCGTGCTTTGCCACGAATCTACAGTTGACAAACGAAACCGGGGCATGGCGCGGGACCGTTACCGTGTGCCCAAGGTGGAAAACCCCACCGCTGAACACGAACGGCTCCCCTGTACGCGCAGCATGATCGATTGCCTGCTGAATGGCATGGCTATCATCGTGGGACCCGTCCGGAGACGCACCATGCTCGACGACATTGTAGATCCTATCACGTTCTTGGTCTGCCAACCCCCCAAAAATAGCGGGACCAGCAAGCAACCCCAGAAAGCTCTTTTTTAGAAACGCCTTGCGGTCCATCATGCCGCTGCTCCTTGCTTGGTGAGCGTCACCGTCTTGTGCGGTACGCCTTTGAGTGTCGCCGCCCGCTTGATGATGCCGTCGAAGTTCTCGGCGACGCTGTCCCAGGTGTATTCGTCGCGCGTGCAGAACTCGCGGGCCGCCTCTCCCAGCCGTTCCCGCTCGCCGGCGTCCTCGTAGAGCTCTAGTAGCATGTCCGCCGCCGCGTCGGACGAGCACTGCGCCTGCATCGTGTTGAGTTGGTAGTCGGCGTGGCGCACCTCGACCACAGGCACGACCTTGGCGCGGCCGTGCCAGAGCTCGCGAGTCGCGGCCCAGTCCGGCACCATCTGTGGCACGCCCGATACGCCGGACTCGAAGTGGCTGAGGCCCCAGCCTTCGCCGCCGCCGAGGTTCGCGTTCACGTCGAATGTGTTGTACAGCAGGTTGAGTTCGGCGTTCGTGATGTGGCCCTGCTCGGACTTGCTGAACTGCACCCTGCCGTCGATGCCGTAGCTGCTCGCGAGCTCTTCGAGATCCCAGCCGGCCTGTTCCTCCAGCGCGCAGTGCAGCACCAGCACCGCGTCACGGATCTTGGCCGGCGCGGCCCTGAGCTTCTCCAGCGCCGCGATGCCTACGTCGTCGTCGCGGACGCCCTTGATGAACTTCGCAAATGCCCTCAGCATGAGATCCTGGCGCTTGCGCGGCTGGTTGCGATGCACATAACCGACCACGAACGCATCCTCCGGCACGCCCATGCGACGCCGTGCTATTTGCTGGTCCACCGGACGGAAGATCTCCGAATCGACGCCGTGCGGCACGACGTTGTATTCGCCGGGATCGCATAGCTGGTGCAGCCGATGCATCGGGATCTGGTAGCGCTGATCCAGCCAGCGCGTGCCACGGTTCAGGCGAATTGCGCCGAGCGCCACCTTGTCGGGGTCGCCCCGCGCGGCAAAGACGTCGTTCACCGTCTGTCGCCACGCCATCTCCATCGACAGCGCGGATTGGGCGGCGCCGAACTCGGTGTAGGTGCAGACCTCGACGCAGCGGCCGAGATGGATCGTCCACAGCGGATGCAGGTTCGGTGAGTCGACGGGATAGTACGCGACGAGCCCGCGCATCCCGTGGCGGCTCTGTACGTATTCGCTGATGTGCCACACGTCCTGCACCATGAACACCGCATCGGGGTTGAGGGCGTCGTAAAGCTCTCTCACGCGGCCTCTGCCGAACTGGTCCGGCGGGTTCGAGAGGTGCGCCGGATACATGCGCCACGGCACGCCCGGCGGGTCGCCGTGGTGGTTGATCGCGAGATGGTGGATGTCGTAGTCGCCGGTCTCGTGCAGCCGCTCTAGGATCGAGTGCGTGACCCTCGCGAACCCCGTCGGCTTCGCGCCGTCGCCGATCACCAGCAACCGGATTGGGCCGAGCTTGCCGACCGCCGCGTGGCCGGCCGGCACGTAACCCCATTTCTGGTAGAACTTGTCCCGCGTCTTACGGAACCGTTCGTGGCGCGCCTCGGACTGGTCCTGATCGACGGTGATCGAGCCGTAGTGATAGTACGGCGCTGATGGGATGTTGAGCGCCTTGAGGCCCTTGCGTAGTATGCGCTCGTGATAGTCGTTGTCCTCGAAGAACGCCGGCTCGTAGCGCTCATCGAAGTCGCCGACGATGTCCCAGCATTCGCGCGAGAGCATGAAGCACGAGAAATCGGGACATTCGGCCTCGCCGCCGATGTCGTCCTCAAGCTCCCATTCGCCGGAGATGATGAATTCGGGCGGGATGCCGCTCTCGGTGAAGATGCCCTCGATATTGTGAGCCGAGACGAGCACCACGTCGTCGTCTTGGATGCGTTCCACGAGCCGATCGATCGTCTCCGGATGGAACAGCACGTCGTTGTTGGTGACGAGCACGCAGTCGCAGCCCGCCTCCCATGCCTTGCGGATCCCGGCGTTCCACTTCCCGGCGAGCGAATCGAACGGCGGGTCGGTGAGCACCATGCGGTCGTCGCTGCCGTCCTGCCACGCTTCCAGCCCGTCCTTCGTGCCGTCGGTCGAGCCGTCGTCGACCACGATCGTGAGCAGGTCATACTCGGACGCGATCGAGTCCAGCGCGGCGCGGGTGTAGTCCCACGCGTCCCGGCACGTCATCACCACGCCAACCTTCATGCCGAGTCCCTCCACGGCTCGTCGCCCAGATCTTCGATCTCGCGCTGTGCCGCCTCGAGGATCGGCCCGCATTCCTCCCTCAACTCCGTCTGTATCTGCACGACCTGGTTATAGGCGTGCAACATGCCGCTGAGATGGTTGAGCACGAGGTGCATGTTGCGGGCGTGGATGTAACGCCACGCCTCGTCCTCCGTGATGTCCAGTTCGTCCATGAGGTGCCCGACCAGCGGCGTCCAGTTCTCGCGATAGTCGGGCACCATGACGTCCGCGAAATGCGTCCACCACTCTTCCTGCTCGCTCATGCCTCCCCCTTGTAGATGAGCGCGAGCCCGTTGGCCCGCAGGCCCCTCAGACGATGTCGCTCGATGCGGTAGCCGCCGTCGAAGTACGCGCCGATCGCGCGCTCCACGTCCGGTACGCTCTCGATGTCGTGCATCGCGATAATCCCGCCTGTCCTCACATGCGGCTCATAGAAGCGAAGCTCCTGGCGCGTCTCGTGAAACTCGTGGCTGGAGTCGATCCACAGCACGTCGATCGGGCGGTCCCAGCGGTCGGACAACGAGTGCCGCTGCCGGAACAGCCACCTTGTGCCGAGTCGTGCGCCGTCCACGCGCTCAAACGCGCGGTCGCACGGGTCGATGTCATACGAAACGAGGTAGCCGCCGGTATACCGGAGCCCCATCAGCAGCGCGAGCGTCGAGTTGCCGGTCTCTACGCCGAGCTCCACCACCGTCTGTGCGGTCGTGTCGAGCACGGCGTTGTGCAACAACAGAAGCTCGGCGTGTGTGATCGCCGGCTCCGGCTCCGAGATGTCCCACACCTCAGACATAGCCATACGCTTCCAGCCCGTTTCTGCACGCCGCCTCCACCGCCCTCTGTTCCGGCTCCGGCGCGTTCTGCCAGCGGCCGAGCGTATCCGGCTGCTCCACCTCGGCGACCGCGCCGGCCTTGCCGTGCTTTGCGCCCAGGAACCGGAACACCTTGCGTACCTCGCACTCCGGGCACTTGCACAGATCCTCGAGCCTCACGCGCAAGTAGCGGTCGGGGAAGCGTTCCTCGCATAGCTCCGTGAGCCGCAGGTTCGACGCCTGCCACAGCCGCGCCTTGCGGACGTATAGCGGCGCGTTCCGTTCCTCGTCGGTGAGCAGCAGCGGCCCGAACCAGTGCTCGAACACGTTGCGGGCGTATGCCATGTCCCTGCCGTCCCTGACGACATGCAGCACGCGGATCGTGTGCGGAAACTCGGCGTGCAGCCACCGCATGAAGTACATGCTCTGCGGATGCTTCCAGCCCCAGCGCTCGTGCGGCCAGCGTTCGGACTCAACGACGGACATATAATGGGCGAGTTGGTGTTCCGTCGGCCCGCCGTTCGCGAGGAACCTCGTGCCGACCGGGTCGTTTTCGAGGTCGGCGATACGCATGTTGTCCTCGGACTCGTTCAGCCGCGTGCCGAGATGCCAGCCGGCGTGCATCGCGATACGAGCGAAGACGCGGGTGCCGGAGCCGCCGGTGCCGGTGACGACGAGCGGCCCGGTCACAGCCGGAACCAGCCGACAGACAACCGGATGCGCCCGAGGATCAATTCAAGAGACCGCTTCTCGGCCGACCAGTGGGCCATGACACCGAACGCGATATATCCCGGCGGCGGTACGTCTGCGATGATGTTGAACTGCAACCGCCGTTCATTCGTCATGGATAGACGATCGTGAGTCCGTGCTGTTTCTCGTGCTCCTCGACCTCCACGTCCTTGCCGTCGAGCCATTCGTCGAGCGCCTTCCTAACGCCCGGGTAGTTGTTCTCGTGCGTGTCGTGCAGCACGACGGCGCCGGTAGCGAGACCGCCGAACGCGTCGAGCTCATAGGCCGTGTGCTCATAGGCGTGCGACGAATCGATGAACACGATGTCCGGTGGCGTGTCGTGCTCCCATTCGTATTCCCGGTCGTCTCTCCAGCGCAGCGTCCAGCGCCCGAGCCAGCCGCGTCTCTTGATGCGCTTGTAGGCGACCCTCGGTAGCTCGATATCGACGCTCGTCAGGTGGCCGCCGGTCTCGTGCAGCGCCATGAGAAAGGCAAGCGTCGAGTTGCCGTACTTGACGCCCAACTCCAGCACCCTGCGCGCATCGAGGTCGACCGTCAGCCGGTAGAGCGTAGGCAGGTGCTCGCGTATGTCGCTGTCGGGCGTGCCGTCTACGATCTTCCGCAGGATCTCCTCGTCGGTCACGCGACCATCGGGGTCGGATACTCGCCCCGCACGGGTGGCTGGATCTCGCCGTTCGCCGCATACCAGCCGATCAGGTCGTTGATGATGTCGCGGACCATGTACTCGGGCTCCCAGCCGGTGAGGCGGTTGAGCTTACGGTAGGAGCCGATCAACTCGCGCACCTCGGCCGGCCGGGATTCGACGTGTACATGCGTTGCCGTGGTTCGGTCGCCGCACACCTCTAGGATCATCTCGGCAATCTCGTTGATGGTGTAGCTGCGCTCGGTGCCGACGTTGCAGATCGTGCCGGGCTCCAGCTTCCTGGCCGCCCAGATAGCGCGTGCCGTGTCCTCGACGTGGACGTAGTCCCTGCGCTGCTCGCCGTCGCCGTAGATCGTGAGCGGCTCGCCCTGGAGCGCCTGCCCGATGAAGCGCGGGAACAACTTCTCCTTCGACTGGCCGGGCCCGACCTGGTTGAACGGTCGCAAGACCACCACGTCCTGCCCCTCTGTCATGTACGCCATGCGGCACAGCAGATCCGCGCCGACCTTCGAGACCGCGTAGGTGCCGGCCTGTCCGAGCAATGCGTGCTCCTCGGTCATCGGCTCGCCGGGTTGCTGATTCGTGCCGTAGACCTCGGATGTGGAGACGTGGATCAGCTTCGCGCCGGCTTTCCGACACGCATCCAGCACGTTGAGCGTGCCCTTCGTGTTCACGTCGATGTAGTATTGCTTCTCGGTGAGCTCGCCTCCTATCGAGAAATCGACGTGCGTGCAGGCCGCGAGATGGATGACTAGGTCCTTGCCCTGAACCGCCCGCCGCAGATGCTCGTGGTCGAGGATGTCGCCGCCGGTGCGCCGGCTGTAGAGCCAGAACGTGTCGTTGGAGACCTGCCGGACGTGCCGGTAGAACGCCTTGCCGATCAGCCCGGTGCCGCCGGTGACGAGGACGTTCATCCGTACAGCCCCTCCTCCTGCGTGCTGAACTCCAGCCGCCTTTCGTCCGGGTCGGCTTCGTCATAGCGCCTCGTGAGCCCGTAGATCAGCACCGTCGGCTCCAGCGCCTTGTAGGTGTGCCACCAGCCGGCCGGGATGTGCAGCGGGTCGTGCTCGGGCGTGAGGAACCGGCACCTGCGCTCCCCGGCGAACTTCATGCCGACCCTGAGCTTGCCCAGCGGCACGAACCAGTAGTCGTCCTGCCAGCGGTGGCCGTGCCAGTCGCCGGCGCTCTGGCTGTCGTGGATCACGACCGCGTTCACCTCCACGACGTCGTCCGGGAACAGGTCGAAGTATCCGTCCCGGCGTACGTCGCTATGGCGTCGCATAAGCCTGCGAATGCGTGTGATAGATCTCGTGGTCCGGGCCGACCTTGAGAGGGATGAAGCGCTTCTCGTCCCTGTACTCGGTGAGGAAGCGGCGCTCGGCTTCGAGATAGACGTCTTGGTCCGGGTTGCCGGTACGCACGCAGTCGTGCTCCTCGCACCACTCTCTGGCGAGGTCGTGGTAGCCCTTGTACTCGTTCGCGGTCTGTCCGCTCTTGTGGTCGCAGGCGACGCCGAGGTAGCCGACGTGCCAGCCGCGCTCTAGCATCTGACACGAGAACATCTTGTCATAGAAGTGATGCGGCGGGAAATCGAGCTCCGGGCAGTCGAGCAACGCGTCCCTGCGGAAGCACATCGCGGCACCGTCCACGACCGCAGCGGCACAGAACCCGCGCTCCCTCATGCCGTGCGTCTCGGCCGGCGACGTGCCGGGCTCGTTGCCCTGGTAGTTCGAGCGCGTGCCGAGCCCCCTGCCGCCCTGCGCGTCGATCTCGTTGGACGCGACGAAGCCGACGAGTCCGAGCCTCGGGTCGTTCGCGAACGCCTCGATCAGCCGCTGGTCGAAGCCGTGCTCGTAGATGATGAGGTCGTTGTGGATGAACAGGATCAGGTCGGAACTCAGATCGTTCGCGCTACGATGGAATACGGCGTAGTTGCCAACGTTGGTGCCCGTGCCGAGCCGGCCACCGCGGCCCACGCCGTTGTCGAATACGACCACGTCCGACAGCCCGCTGCACTCCTTCGCCGCGTTCGCGATACGCAGCGTCAGGCCCTTGTTGTGCGCGGCGGGGATCACGGTCGTGAGGTTCATTTGGGCCGCAACAGTTGGCGATCTCGATGGAAATCGAGTAGGGCTTCCATGAGATCTGCACAGCGCTTGTATTCGGCCTCCACCCGCTCATCTGGATGGAGAACTGCAAGGATCGCTTCGACTTCGTCACCTGGGGCATAATCACAACTCCACACCCACTCGAGGTCATGTAACGCCGTGGCCACCCGGTTCAAGTGTTGAGCAAACGCCCGCTGGAGAGGTGTGTCTGCACGACGCTGGATCGTGTCTGCCACCCTCTCTACGTCCTGGTAGACATAGTTCAGAGATCCACCGCTCATACCCCCTCCCCGTCTACGGCCCAGTCGCCGGTCTCCGCAATGTACATGCCCTTCTCCCTGCGCTCCCTGCGGTCCTCGATCCTGCCGCGCTCGTCTTCGCTCGGATACCACCAGCCGCGCTCGTCTCGTGGCTCGGGGTGGTTGAGCCCCGGGTCTGGGATCACGTGCTCCGGCCATTCGGCGCGGATCGTGAGCGCGATGTCCCACGCCTTCTGATAGACGAGCCGCGCCGCTGTCTCGGGTGTCATGTCGACGCGCTCGATGATTTCGTCCAACTCGGTGAGCTTCTGTTCCTGGAGCTCGTCCCACTTGCGGTCCAACTCCGCCGGCGGGATCTGCTGCGGGTCGTAGAGCACGCCGACCGCTTCCTCGAAGCGTAGACCCTGCCGGCTGTACTTGATCGTCGACCCCAGACGTCCGTAGTGCCTCGGCTCAGGTTCTTTCAGGTATGGCATCAGGCGGCGTCCTTCCAGGCGGGCGCAAACTCGTGGAGCGTCTGGCAGGACAGGCACGGTATAACAAGCGAGGTGGGATCGGCGTCTTCGTGGCGGTCGACCACATCCACAAAGCGTACCGGGTAGGGGATACGGGCCACGAATCCGTCGCATGGTTTGGCGCTCACTCTCGTCGCGGCCCTACAGCGAATCAACGGCATCGCTCACCTAAAGAAAAAGCCGCCACGTCCCCCGCAGGAGACTGGCGGCCACGCTCCGGCCATATTGGACGTATTGTCTATCTAACTTACCGCTTCCTTCGTGTTTCGGTCAACGTGTCAATGGAATCCGGTTGACTCCCCCACCGTCACCCACGGGCCGTTGACGGTGCATCGTTCTAGCCCGTCCCTCGGATGATCTCGCTGATCGGGGTGACGCTATCCATCGGTGCCTGTGCTCGGCGTCTCATCGTTCAAGATGCCCCTGGCGAAGTCCTTGAGGCCCTCGCTCACGTGGTTGCGGTGCGTCTCCCGCTTCTGGCGCGCCTTCGCTAGTAAGCGGTTCAAGATATGGTTGTTACCCTTCTTGTGGGCGTAGAGCAGCATCAGCGGGCTTCCCTCATACAGCTTGAGTGCCTCTATCAGCAATTCGTCGTCGTCTACCTGTTTACGCCAAGGTTTCAACGCCGAAAGCTCGCGTCCTATCGTGTATACCGGCGGTTTCTCTGCCTGCCACCAGTGCTCCTGTAACGCGAACTTCGCCGCGCCAAAGAACACCTTGTTTTCCATCAAGACATGCCCCGACCATTATAGCGAGGGAAGGCCCGCCAGCGGGTCCTGCGGCAGCAGTGCGGCTGTTCTCTGTGTCTTTTACAGTCGGGGCGAACCGCGCAAAAGACTGTGGAAAACTCGGCGCGCCGCTTCTCGCAAGATGTGGAAAGCTCCGGGATCGCAGTCACCCGGGGCGTAGCTCTGGCCATTGCGGAGCTCGCCTTGTGGCCGCATCTCGAGACGGCCGTGCGGTGCTGTGCCGCTCGCGGATCTGAGCGCGCTCCCTCGCACCGGGTTGTCAGGTTGGACAGAGCCCGGATTTGTGTGGTGCGCTCGCCGCGCTCCTGACCCCTCCGTGGGGAGGGCACGATCTTTGGGGTTTGGTCGCCGAATACCTGGCGGGAGACGTGGGTCCGAAACCGCCTGGTGCTGATAGGTGGGATACAAAAAAGAAGCCCGGCCGCCGCCGTAGAGGACGTGAGAGAACCCCGACGCAAAAAGCGCCGCTTGGCGAACCGGACTTCTTGGTAGCATGTGTGGTCCTTACGGCAAGTGTTCGGTTCTCTCATATTGAACGTAATCCTCACTCAACTTTGGTCAACGTGGCCCTCAGCCATCGTCCTCGCTGTCTGTGCGCCGCCGGACCGTCAACACACCCGACACGGAGCCTATGATAAATCCCACCAGAATCGCTATGTAGCCGATTGCTTCCCACTTACTCATCCCTCGTCCTCGTCTGTGGGGTCGCCCGGTCCTCCGCGTCCTGGGGGCGGGCCGGCCCAACGGATATCCACTCTAGGTGCATCCCAGAATCCCATTCACCGATGAATTCCAGGCCGCCCACACACTCGGGTACGTCGGGTTGCGGCAACGTTCGGCCGTGTTTGGCGGCGTGCTCGTGCATGATCGGGATGATGCGGTCGAGATCTGCCAACGCCTCGCTCTTCGTATGCCCCTGAGTTATGCATCCCGGCATCGCTATCGGATGCGCACACCAGACCCCGACAGGATCACCGTCATAGGGCCAATGCGGGTCGTATGTCAGCGCCACCGCGTACCCGTGGTGTAGCTTTTTACTCATCTCCGTCCTCCCCATCGGCCTCGGTGGGCTCGGCCAACTGACGATCAACCTCGTTCTCGATGATTCGCCCGATCTCGCGGTCGAAGAACGGCTTCTCCTGGGCGTGGAGCACTGGGGCGGTATGTGCTAACAGTCGTTCCAGGTAATGCAGTTTCGCCAGCCGCTCGAGTTGGGCGTCGCTCATTCGCTCAGCCATCCTCTCCCCCAGGCTCGGTGTCGGGCTCGGCCCTCCTCCTCAGAACCCGAACGAAACTTGAACATTTGCAGGCACCATGGACGCAACCGATGATTGCATGTTCATCCACATCATGACCACATCGCCAGCAGCGGGCATTCTGCAATCTTTGCTTTGTTTCAATCATCTTCTACCTCTGCGGTTTTGGTGTAGACCGCCCGCAAAAGCCTGTCTATCTCAGCGGCGATCAGAGCACCCGCGATCTCTAGCCGTCGGATCTCTCCGTGCTTATCGCGCTTATCCCAGCCTGGCTCCCAAGGCCAAGCGTCCCTAAAAGACACCACGTCACGCCGCTCAACCTTCTGGTACAAGCGCTGCGGGGCCGCTGCATAGGCGGCGGCGGCAAGTGCAAGTTCCCCTCCGTGGTGGCTGTCGTCGTGGTCGCTGTCCCAGCCTTCCTCTTCCATCTGACGGCGGCGTTCGGCGGCGATCCTCTCGGCTCCTGTTTTCACGGTGTGCTCCCTTGGTTCGGTGTCGGGCTCGGTGTGGTGGCGGACGAGGCGGACGGAATCACCCGAACTCAGGGCCAGTCTATGGCATCCGTGACTTTCCAGGGTGAACTGGATCGGTGCGGTGGGACTTGGCCAATGGATCATTCCGATTTCCCCCTCCACCACGATCTTCTCATCTCCGGGTTCGGGAGTCGGATGCTGACGCAAACGGCGAGCAGCCTCACGGATTGCGGCCTTTTCTTGGCCCGTCACTCCTGGTGGAGCGTTGGCCGCAAACTCGGCAAGGCGACCAGCAAGATTCCAATCACCTGCTTCAACCGGATTCATTTCGGTTCGCTCCTCTTCCTCTCAGATGCTCGATTTCTTTACGAAGTCGAACGATTTCACGCGCCAAGTCACGGGGATCGCCGCCCACGTCGTCATCCCACAACACGGCCTCTACGGCCCGCGACTCGTCGCCCAGGTGTTTTCCGACCCTCTCTCGGAAGCGCCGAAATTCTTCACGGTCCAGTGTGGTCCAACCGTGCTCGCCCCCGAGGACGAGGTCCGAACACAACTCGGTGAGCCAGACTGCGTGCCGATGAATGTGGTCGGTTTCCTTTCCGTTCCACCCCTCCGCCACCACCTCCCCGTGACGTTCGAGGCGGGCGAGGATCTCTTTTCGCGCTCGCTGATACCGCTTGTTGGCCGCGTTCCACCGATCATCGCTGCCGTGCTCCGACTCCACCCGCATGAGCGTCTGATACGCGCCCTCATATCCACGCAGGAGCTTTCGGGCCTCCCCATCCCCGGAGGGCTCGACGCCGCCTTCACGCCACATCGGACACTTCGGGGAATGGTGACGGCCCGGCTCGGCATCCACTTGGCTCTCACCGACGCAGGTGCAAGTCTCATCCCCGGAGGGCTCGGGGGTGGGCGACCTACATTCCGAACAGCGCATATGGCTCGTCACCACGGACGCCGTGAATGTCTTTCCGCAACTGAGGCATCGGCGCTGTACGTCGGGGAATACTTCTCGCTCGTCCTCCCCCACCTCGTCGGGGCGGTGGGCTGGAACGATGGCAATGTCCTTGCCTCCACAGTTGTTGCACACCTCCCTCTCGATAGCGCGTCTCGGGTTGATCTCTTGCTGGTGACGACACCCGAAACACACGGCTTCTGCCGCTGTATCCTTGGCCTCGCTCATGGGGTCGCTCCCTCCTCAAATACCCGCCGGATCGCCGCGAACTCTTTGGCGAGTAGGTGTATGGCGGTGTTCTCGTTGATCGCCCCGCTGTCGATGGCGGAGTGCAGGGTCTCCCACGTATCCCTCGCTCGACGGTGTTCGTCGTCGGTGATGTGGCGGTCGTGGAACATCTCGTAATCCCGCTCGTCCTCCTCCCCATCGAGCGCGGCCAGGATCGTCCGCTTGGCCTCACGCACCTTGTCACCCGGAAACCCCTGCGTGTAGCGGGTGTGGCAGATGCTCACCAACGTCTTGACGGCTTCTCGTGCGGCCTCCCTCCGGTCACTCACGCTCCTCTCCCGTCTCCAGGCCCAGGGCTCTGCGGGCGGCGGGAGTCAGTTCCATGTTCGTCCCGCAATGCCCGCATGGATTATTGACTGTCTGCTTGCCACACGATCCACAACGGACGCCGATCTTCCCCTCCACTATCTGCGCCTCAACCTTCGTCTCCATCTCCCCCCTCCTCGCTGGTCTGGGGTTGGCGCATCGCGGCCTGCATCTTCGCCACCGCCGCTTCTAGCTGTCGGATGCGCTCCTCCAACTCCGGCACCTTGGCGATGTACGTTCCCGCTTGTGCCGCCAACTGTAGGCGTTCACGCTGATCCATGGTCGTCCTCCCCACTCTCTCCGAGGGCTTGGCGGGCGTCTTCTTCCACAGCATAGAACGCCAGCGTGATCGGAAGCATGGCCGGCCAAAACACACCCGCCACTTCCGACATGTGTTGGGTTCCTTCGGACTCACCCGGAAACACCCGTTCATGTAGTCGATAGGTGAGAACGCCGACGAAGCTGTAGAAGAACAGGGCGATCCATACCGTGGCGATCATCACGGACGCTCTCTTGACCTCACCCGCTGTCGGCTTCCTCCACTCCACTCCGCTCGTCTGTCTCATTCGGCACCCCCATCCCCCTTCATCGCTTGGCGGGCGGACTCAATGGTTTCCACCCGCGCCATATGCGCCTTGTACGCTGGGTATCCGGGGTGTGCGTTCGGTTTCCGTGGGTAGAGGCCCAACAGGCGCTTTAAGTGCCCTCTCAACACCTCTTCCCGCTCACGGAGGCGGTCGATCTCAGCCAACGCACACTCATGGTGGCCGTAGGCTTCATAGCAGCCTTCCCAATGGGTCCCGATCCGGTCTTCGGTCCTCTCCTCACTCATCGTCTTCGTCTCCGTAGGCGGCCGAGAGGAGCCGATCGAACACACGCTCCTTCAACTCCATCGTCATTATCTCCCGAGGATCTCCCCCGCCTTTTGGAACCCCCGCCTCCAACGCAGCCCGCAGGACACGGCGAGCCATTTGTTTGGGTTCCACCAATCCATTGGGGGCGGCTGCACGCTGGTCTACCAAGGATTTCGCCATAGCCCCCACCACTTCATCCCCGCACATGCCGATTCTCCCGGTTCGCGCTTCCCTCTCACTCATCGGTGCTATCCAGGCGGTGACCAACGACGACATGCCACGCCTCTCTCCAGCTCCGTGTCTGCGTCCTTCGCCACGTCAGTACGGCGATTGCGGAAAGGCCGGTAAAGACGACCATTCCTAAGAACAGAGCGAAGAAAAACACCCTCCACGAGAAATACGGTTCCTCACTCATCGCTCCTCCTGACCTTGAGCATGGCGGCCTCTTGGAGAACCGTCAGAACCATACCAGCGCTTACGTGAGGGATGGGTGTCCAGCCACGGCGAGTGTAGAAGAGGCGGATCTGCTCATTCGCCCGTTCGGCTATCTCGTGTTGCTCGGAGATGTTGAATCCGAACGGCATGTCGTCTCTCTCACTCATCCTCCCCCTCCCGTAGCTGGGTGCGGAGCCACTGCGCCACGTAATCCGTCGGGCCCCTCACGTTTGCACAGAGCACCGCATCCGCCACCTCCTCGATGATGGCGCGGGCGTTGGCCTCGATGTCCTCTTCATATTGTTCATCCGAGCGCCCCATCTGCTCCAAGCCAACATATCGCGCAACCTTCTCCACAAGCCTCATCCCTCACCTCCCGGCACCAGATGATCGAGCACCACGTACAGCGCGTATGGGATCGCCCACGACGCGAATAGGTGGGGGTAGCTGATGGTCATGGGCTCGGCCGGGTGTGTGCCAGAATCACTGCCACAGGGGATGCGGATGGACGTCCGTCGGGTGGGATGAGGGCGCCAGATGTGCCCATACGACCGGGGCTCACCCGTGTGGGGTTACTCCCACCCGTAGGATAATGCTTGGCGTGGTTGCTGGCTTCCGGCGCGTCGGGTGCCAGAATCTCTGACAAACGGAGGCCCGCCAAAGGGACCCCAGACGCCGAGCAACCTTTACGGGGGCACTCGACGCCCGGGGTGGCAGGCCCAGCCCCCGAAACCGAACGGAAGGAGGTGGTGCCAGCCGATTCCAACTGACGGCTAGGGCTACCGTCCGCCACGGCCTGCACACCCCTGAGAGCGTCCAACACTCCAGGGAGGGTCCCGGGGCTGGCGGGAAGAGCGGGGCGTCCAACACCCCGCCTGCCCGACGCCGTTCGCGTGAGACTGGATGGCCGGAGGTAGGCCCGTTGCCGTGGGGCGATAACGGGGTTTGGATCCTTTAAGATATTACCCATAAATCCTCCCAGAAGCAAGCCTCACCGCCGCTTCCGTCGAGAAGTGTTCGTACATCTCCGTCGTCTGGATCGAGGCGTGGCCGAGGAAGACCTTGAGCTCGTGGATCGAACAGCCGCCCTCGAGGATCCGCCGCGCGTAGGTGTGGCGCAGCGCGTGGACGCCGACGCCGGTCTCGTCCAGGCCCACCCGCTCCTGTATCTCCGCCATCCAGCCGTGAACCGTGCGCGTCGGCACCGGCTTCTCGCCGCCGAGCACGTATCCGGTCCCTTCGTCCATCTCCCACCACTCCGGCAGCACCAGCGCGGTGCGTGCCCGCTTGCCCTTGAGCGGCTTCGTGCGGCTGGTGATCCGCGATACCTGGCGCTGGATGCGAACCGTCCGGTCCTTCTGCCGGAAGTCGGACCACCGTAGCGCACATAGCTCCGCTCGCCTCGCTCCGGTACACCAGCCCGTCTCCAACAGAAGCGTGTGGTGGGGCTCCATGTCCCGAGCCGCCTTCCGCAGCCGCTCCATCTCCAGATCCGTCCACGCCCTCGGGTCCTCGGTCGGCGCGGACGGAAGCTCCACGGCCACCGTGCTGCCGAGCCCGTAGTGGGCGAAGAACGCCCGTACCTGCTTGCGGTACGTGCGGAGCGTATTCGGCGAATAGCCTTCGTCCACCCGCTCGTCGAACCACTCTTGCAGGTCGTCGGACGTGATCGAGCCGAGCTTGCGCGCCTTGCCGAAGTGGCGGATGAGGTGGTTGCATATCGTCTGGTCGTTGACCCAGGTGTTCTCTTCCCTCACGCGCTGGCGGTGGTGCAGATATTCGGTGGTCGCGTCCTCCAGCGCGGGCGTCGGCTCCGGCTGGCCGGTCTGGTTGCGCCACCGTCTTCCCTGGTGGTGTCTGAGGTATGCCCACGCCCATTCCTCCGCTACGTCCTCGTGCTCGGTTTTCTCGCCACGCTCCGGCCAGCCCGGATGCGACGGATCGCGCATCGTCGGACGGCCCGCGTCCCACCTTCTGAGATCGACGGCGTAGTAGCGGCCACGGGGGAATACGCTAGGAGGCTTTTCGGCCAGCCCACGGTCCCCTCGGCCCCTTCTCGCCACGCCGCTGCCCCCTTCGCTGCTTGTCGGCCACCACGGACCGACATGATGCGAGCGGGAGCCGCCACGGGCCACCCTCCGCGTCCTGCCACGCGCCGCCGATCAGCCCGTCCGCCGCCCAGCCGCGCCACGTCTCCGCGCTATACGCGGGCCACATCTCCGACGCCTGCTCCGTCGTCAGCACCTCCGGCTCCGCCTCTTCGGCCAACCGCTCCGCCAGCCACGCCGCCGGGACGGTCACGGAAGAACCAGGGGGGAGGTCGGAGATTCTCATGCGGCACCGCCGAGGTTGAGCACGCCCTGCGAGCATCGTTCGGCGGCGATCTCGCAGTAGCGCTCTTCGATCTCGATGCCGATTGCCTTGCGCTTCACGCTCTTTGCCGCGACTAGCGTGGTGCCGCTTCCCATGAAGGGATCGAGTACGGTGGCGCCCTCGGTTGTACTCGCTGTTATGAGGCGCTGTATGAGATCAGATGGCTTTTCTGTGGGGTGCCATTCGTTGCTGGGGCGCTTTGTCTTGAGGACGTTGCCGACCCCGTTGTCGTTGAAGTCACTGGCGCTATTCGTCTTTTCGGCATACAGAATCAACTCGTGCTGATTCCGATAGTTGGAGCCCATGCCGAAATGCCCCTTATCCCACACCACGAGGTTCTTCGCCACCCAGCCAGCGGACTCCATAGCCCCGTAGAGGTTGGGATACTGCCGCCAGTCTATGAACACATGGGCCGAACCATCGAGCGCAGTGACATCAAACAGGCGGCGCCCCAAGAGACGCATGAGGAACAGGAAGCCAACCGTCGCCATGTTGTCGTGGCTGAACCACTCATCGTCCCACTTGGCGCTACGTAACATTGCTCCGGGCCTCATACTCTTGCCCGCATCGGTGCGCGCTCCGCTGGAAAACGGTGGATCCGTGACCGTGGTGGAGACCTGCGCCTCGATGGATAGAAGCACTTCAAGGCAATCCCCGTGATAGATCTTGACCGCCTCATCCTCGTAATACGGCTCCACCCCTACGCCGCCTCCTCCATCTCCATCGCGTCCGCCATGTCCAGCGCCACCGAGCACAGGCGGTGGTGTCGGACGGGGCTGAGATTCAATTCCTCCGCGATCTCGTCTACGGGTTGCATCGGCACATCCAGCGGCTCACCCGACGGTGTGGATGCGAGCTCGCCGTGCCTGTGCGCGACGATCGCCTCGGCCATCCTCTCGCAGGCCAGCAACTCCTCGGCCGATAGCTCCGCCGTCTCTTTTGCCGCTTCCTTGCGGTCGCGTTCCTGTTCCGCGACGGTCTGTTTGGTCCTGCGCTCTGCCACACAATCGAGGCAGTGATAGGACAGCCCGTCCGGCGTGTTGGGTGACGGATAGAACTCGGCTCTCGGCTTATCGTGCCTGCATCCGGCGCAACGTTTGATGCGGCGGGCGGTCATGGCGGCGGCATGGGTTTGCGGTTATCGGCTACGCAGGCGAGGCACATCTGTAGGTCCACCTCGCTCTCGTGTACCTCGTCCCACCTCTTTCCTGGCGCCTGACTCTGCGCCCACCGGCAGTCCACGAGGCCGCGCTCCTCGCACCGCCTCTCCAGCCGGTAGATGCGCTCGGCGGTATCGGGATACCACTCCTCGATCTCGTGGATCTCGTTGGCGTTGGCGAACGCTCCACACAGACACTCACCCGAGCGGTGCAGGGTGTCTACGACGGGGTTCCTGCGGATGCCGTGCGCGGCCATGTAGCGGCCCGTGTCGAGCTTCGACCAGAGCAGGATCGGGTTCACCCACACCTGCGCTCCGGTGCGCGTCCACGGCTGGCTCATCGCCTGGCCCATGCGACGCACGCTCTCGCTGGTGCGGATGCCGGTCACGAGCATGATGCGGTCCGACCACTCGTCTTTCATCTCCTGCACGAAGCGGTCTAGCGATTTCTGTTTCAGATACCAGTACATCGAGTTGTGAGACTTCGGGCCCCTAGGAAAACCCTTGTCGAGCACGAGATCGTCATAGCTCGGGTCGGTCGCGTGGTATTCCCACAGCCGCCATCCGTGCTCATTACACGTCTGCCTGACATACTCGCGGGTCTGTTCGATCCCGATGCCCGTATTGGCATGGAAGACGCCCGTGAAGCCGTCGAGCGTGCTGGCGAAATGCGTGGCACAAACCGAGTCGTGGCCGCCACTGAATAGCGCGACGATGTGCCGAGGCCCGTGATACCGGATCGCATCCTCTGCGATGATCTTGGCCGCTTCGAGGCGGCCCGTGTCGTCCGTAAGTCCCAACTCTCCGACCGAGCGTGCTTCGTCTATCTGCGGCATCTATGCGGCCCGCTTTTCCTCGTTCCAGCGCAGAATGAGCACCAGCCTCGGATCTTCCCTGTCGATCTCCTGGCTCGGCTTCACCACGGTCAAGTGCTCGGGGTCGTCGTCGATGATGTAGCCCTTCATGTCGGCCACGCCCTCGCGCCAGTGCATCTTGCCCGTCTGGTCGCGTTTCAGCGCGTCCAGCGTCCATTTCAGAGATGCGGTGAGGTTGTCTTCGTCGCGTTTGTTCCAGACGTAGAAGGTCGCGCTGGCCACCACCTTGTGCGGCGGCTCCATCCACGGCTTGTGCTGCTGGATCGCCTCGATCCATACCTGCCGGCGGTAGTGGTTCTTCTTCCTAGCGAGTTGCATCGGATGCTTCGGCCATTCGTTCGGGGAGGGCGGCACCGGCAGCGTGAGGTCGATTTGGCGGATGCTCACGCGCGCCACCTCGTCTTTATATGTATCCGGAAGCACGCCGCATCCACCTCGGTATAGCCCAACGCCGCCATCAGCCGCGCGATCCACTCCGGCGGGTTCGTCCAGGCCACGGCGTCCGGGCGAGTGGGGCGGATCCAGTAGCGTTCGGTCATGCGGCCTGCTCCAGAAGCGGCTTCATCTGCCGACCGATGTATTCGGTGTACGCGGGCGGTATCGACTCCTTGAGCTCGTCCCACGTCATCCAGTCGATGCCCATTGCCTCTGACGGCTCCTCAAGGTTGTCGGGGGCGCGTAGTTCGGTGCCGTCTTTGCGGGTCCACAACAACCGCCCATCGTGATGTTTGCCGTACACAGCCACCGGATCTCTTTGCCTCCGCTCCGGCGCCGGCCCCATGAGAAACGGGTGACACTCGAATAGACGGGGGCGATGAACGGACAGCCCGAACATCTCGCCCGTGAGCCGGATAAAGCACGCCAACGGTGCGCCGGGCACGTTCTCTATCACGTAAGGCACACCCCCAAGCTCGAGCATCTGCCGAACCGCACCGATCAAGTCGGGCCGCTCGTCCGCCAACCCGCCAGATCCCCTCCATCGGTTACTCATGGGCGTGTACGCCTGACACGGCGGACTCGCGTGGATGAGGTCGAGGGCCGTGAGATCCACCGGAGGCTCGAGCGCATCGGCCTGGATAAATGCGAACGGGAAGTTGGGCTGTGGCTCGATGTCAATACCCACCACATCAAAGCCCGCGCGGTGGTAACCCATCGCCGCGCCGCCGGCTCCACAGAAGAGGTCGAGCACCACCAAACGCTCACTCATACGGGCTCAACGCCTCCCATTGCTGGCGGAAAGCCTCACCGATCTCACCCGCATCCTCCACGTCCTCCATCAGCTTCTCCCAGCCGTCCGGCTCCTCTTCCGCGCCCATCACCGCCAGCACCACGCCCAGCATACAGACGCATCCGAAGGTGTAGCCGGCGAGGAAGGCGAGGGTGTGGGTCATTCGCTATCGGGTGTAGGCGCGGTCGGTGTTCGTGGGCTTTCTGTCTTTCCAGATGAGCGTGTATCCTTGCTCTGGGTATCGGAGGCCGGCGTTCTCTTGCCAGATGCCGAGGATGTCGTGCGCGCTTTCCTTGGCCTCTTCCTCGGTCCAACCGGACCCACAACACACGGCCCACGGGCCGTTGTCCTCAATCAGATGGACGCAGTATCCGCCCTCTTCGCTTCCCCACAGGAAGGCGTTGATGCGGGGTGGCACCGCCTGCCCCTTCCAGAAATCACGACGCCTTTTGTACCAGGTGCGCGGCCTCAAATGCGGATAGATCCACGTCGCCCACACCCGATTCTCCAGATAATCCAGAGCTCGTATCATCCACCGTCGCCACCATGACAGATTCCGAAAGCGGTCGTTGTGGATGCTGTGCTTGATTCGCGTGATAAGGCTGAGATTGCTCATGGCTTCGTCCCCTGCACCGCCGTCACGGCCGCGAGGAAGATGAGAACCGCGCCGTATCCGAGGATTCCGAGGAAAACGGTCATGGCTTCCGACGCCTGTTTTTCATCGCCCACCAGTATCCGTATGCCCAGCATTTCCGACGCGGGCCTGGTCGCTCATAGTCCGTGGTCTTGGGGCTCGGCGCATACGGGTTTGCCGCGAATACCTGCCCTGACAGATACGCTCTTGCTCCCTCCGCCCATGCTCGCCTACGCGGGCTCATCGCTCCTCCCTCGGACACCCCAACACGACCTTCATCTTCCCCGGCACCTCGTACATCGCGTCTACGGGGCACAGAGAGTCGGATAGGGTGACGCGGGTGGTGAGATGGATGGCTCCGTAGCTGATAGCGGGTCGCGGCTCGCTCACCTCTATATGCGGGCCGTCCACCGTGGGCGTGCGCCGGAGCTCCTGCCTCGCGACCAGCGCCACGAGCGCGGAGAAGGCGATCCAGCCGGCGTTGCGCTTGAGCCAGGGGAGCATGGGTCACTTCCGCAGGGTGTCCGCGTCCCACTTCGCCTGACGTTCCATCTGCTCCTTCCACGCTTGGGCGACCTCACGCTTGAATTGCTTGGCCGTCCATCCCGCACACTGCGCTTCCTCCACCGCACGCCAGATGGCGTCCTCAGCAGAGCTAGGGCGCGTGACTCTCATCGTTGGCCCGTCTTCTGACACGCCAAGGGCCACTCCTAACGGCTTGCTCATCTCACATCCTCTCCCGTAGGTGACTCGGTTAGAACTCGGTGTAGTGCTTCAGGACGCGCCTTGCCCATTCTCGGTAGATGTTGCGCGCTTTCTCCGGCAGATCCTCCCACGGCCCTTGCTGATCGCGGGCGTGTTGATCGGCGTGTAGCGCGCGGGCGAGTTTCTCCGCGTCCGGCTCGTCTATCACCATCGTTCCCATCGGGTCAAAGGCCATCTCGTGTCTCCCGTAGGTGAGGCTCAGCCAGTGAATAAGGCGGCAGCTTTCGTAACCTCGCCCCGCCTACTGTCATCCCAATTCTTGCCGGGGATGATGCCGATGCGGTTGCCGTACATCGTCGGGTCCTGCACCCTCACCACGCCGGCTTCCACGAGGTCCAGGAGCGGGCCGGCCGAGTCCTCCGTATCCGTGATCTCTTTGCTTGGGTAGACCTTCTGGATGTATTCCAACGCCTTCGGCCTCACGCACGTTGCGAATTGCACTTCCATGTTCCTCGCTCCTCTCCCGTAGGTGTTGGGGCGGGCAGATCTACGCAGTCTCCTTTAGCTCATCCGGGTGGTATTGGAGCAGATACCCGGTGAGCGACAGCAACTCCTCGCCGTCCTCGTCTTTGATGTAGTGGTGTGTCCGGCACGGATACCCGCAGTTGGAACAAGTGCCTTCACCATGCACGATCCCGTACTGGAACGTCCCCATGAACCCGTTCAGGACCTCCCCGCAACCGATACACAAAACACCGCCTATCATCATGCCTGTGGCGCCGTCTTTCTTCATAGGTTCCGCGAACATCCGGAAATACTTGCGAGCCGCCTCCATCGTCCGAGCGATTTCCTCTTGTTCTTCCTCGTTCGGTCCCTCCGCATCCTTCGCGTTGATCGACAGGACGGCGTCAGCAGACAGTCGCGGGTGTCCGCTCTCCTGCAACGCGACCAAATCAATCTTGTCCTTCGTACGCTGATTCATGCTTTCCTTCCCCTATCTGTGAGTGCGCCCCTCTCTCCGTGTTGGCGAACGTGCTGGCCGGTCTGAGCGTGTCACCGACCTGGGGGTGCGCGGCCCCGCCGACTCAATTAGTGGCCCTCGCCTTCGGCCCACGGTGCGTCTAATTAGTTTCACGACCGTAGTTAATAGGCCGCTAACGCATATGTGCCGTGGCCGCAGCACGTCCGCCGTCTATGTCTGGCTCTAGCCCGTGAAGTGCGTGACGAGCGTATATCCAGCCCAGAGAAGGAACGCCACCCCGGTCAGCCCGATGACCGCTGCCACGATGAAGATCCCCGTCGCCAGCTTGGATGTGCGCTCAAAGTGTGCGTCGAAATCGTCCATCTCTCCCCCTATTAGTGATGGTTCCTGCGTGTCTGGCCCCCGA
>JABAHS010001273.1_pt1 | contig 56954 bp, 51 predicted proteins | sample 7062111 | NCBI WGS metagenome assembly JABAHS01 (sample SAMN14534600, study PRJNA622989) | marine sediment metagenome | biome: marine biome [ENVO:00000428]; feature: marine pelagic biome [ENVO:01000023]; material: deep marine sediment [ENVO:00002113]; isolation source: pool of 4 deep marine... | reverse complement strand
CCTACGGTCGTGTTGGTATGTTCGATGAAGCGGACTACTGGCTGACACGAGCCGAAGGAGCGCCGACAGTCAACCTCGGCACAGCCGCGCGGCGCGCTTATACACTTCTGCTACAGGGCAAATATGCAGAGGCGGCCGGGGTTATCGACACAGCCCTCGGCGCTGAAGGCGTGGAACTCACGCGGGCCTCGCCGTTCGTAAGACGCGTCGCAGGTGCANNGCGTCGCAGGTGCAGTGCAAATCATAAGCGGTCGTTATGAGCGCGGCGTCGCCTTGTTGGAGTCTGTACTGGAGATCGTCGACGACCTCACTGTTGACAATACGGATATCGATTTCATCCAGATCCTGGCGCATGCGCACCGTCGCCTGGGTAATGAATCCCGTGCCGACGAGATCCAGGCAGCGCTCGATCGATTTTTCGAAAATAGAGATGCAAGCGGTACCGGGCGTGACCCCGCGTCGTTACTATCCGCAGCGCAGAACCACGTCATGGCGGGTCGCCACGAAGACGCGCTTGCCACCCTGCAGCTTGCCGTTGAAAGCGGGCTGCGACGCTACTACTGGGTTGTGCATGATAATCGGTGGGATGTCGTCCGTGACGATCCTCGCTTCCAGTCACTGTTGGCCACGATGAAATCCGGAATTGGCGAACAGCGTGCCGAGATACAAGCCATCGAGGAAAAGGAAGACTTCAAGAAGATACTTGCAAGCCGCCTTTAGGCCGCCGGGCTACGCCGGCACCACCAGCATCATTACCCGCCAGGTTCTACTCGCGGCCGCGAATGAACCTCGCGAGATCTTCCTTGAACTTCACCATCGATGGCTCGTGCACATACATCATGTGTCCCGCCTCGTAGTATTCGAGCACCATGTTGTCGCGAAGTTCGTCGGGCAAATCCATGTGTTCGATGTAGTACTCGGTCGCCATGTGCGGCGTTGCCAGGTCGTAATAACCCTGCTGCCAGAGCACGCGCATCGACGGATTCTGTTTCATCGCATGCATCAGGTCGATGCTCGTGTTTGCAAACGGTGACTTGAAGCCTTGGCCGGGAGCCCGATGGCTCCAATCCCAGGATTGCCATAGCCCGCCGAACACCGTGTAGTTGCCAACATCCGTGACTTCTAAATCGTTCTGGTAATAGTCCATGAATGCAGCCAGGTAGCCCGGACCGATGGCGCTGAGCATCGGGTCGTACACCATGTTCTCACCGATCTCGTTGATCATGTGGCCGGCAAACCGCGAGTCGATGCGCCCGGTCGTCTTGCCGGAAACTCGCTGCAGCTCTTTCGCGAAGCGGCCTTCGTCGATGCGCATATTGGCCTGGTCCCAGTACTGCTCCGACAGCCCCGTGTATTGAGACAGCTTGGCCAGTATGCTGTGCCTGCGTTCATCGCCCAGGGTGCTGCCAAGCAAAAGTGCCGGCGCGTACTCGGTCAACGCAAACTCGCGCACCTCGGCCATGAAAGCCACGAGGTCCGGCGGCGTCGGGTCGAGCAGGCCGTGGTAACGCGCCGTCGCCGCGAAGGTCGGCAGGTACAGCACGTGCGGCAGGTCGACGCCGGCACCGGCCCAACCCGTTGCCGTTTCCATGAACGGCGAGACGAGTATGACGCCGTTCAGCGCTACCATGTGGTTAGCCAGGAGATAGTAGGCAACGCCACCTGTGCGAATACCGCCGTAGCTTTCGCCAAGCACATACTTCGGCGATGCCCAGCGGGCATTTTCGGTCAGGTACTGAACGATGAACTCGGATACGGACTTGATGTCCTGGTCCACGCCCCAGAAATCTTCGCCCTTGCCCTCGCCAACGGGCTTGGCAAAGCCCGTACCGACCGGGTCGATCATGACGAGATCGGTCTCGTCGATGATGCTGTAGTCGTTCATCACGCGCTCGTAAGGGCCATTGTTCGTAAACCCGGCATCTTTGACGACGGCGCGTTGCGGTCCAAGGATACCCATGTGCAGCCATAGCGACGCCGAGCCCGGGCCGCCGTTGTAAGCAAACATGATCGGGCGGTTGTTCTTGCTGCCGCCTTTCTTGACGTAGGCCGTGAAACCCATCAGTGCGACGGGCTCGTCCTCTTTGTTCTTCATCAGCATCGTGCCGGCCGTAACCGTGTACTCTATCTTGCGGCCGCCGATCGTTGCCGAGTGCTCGGTAACGTATTGCTTTGCCTCGGGAACCTCTTTCTCTTGCTTGCCGTTTTCAGCCTCTTCGGCAAGGGCTGAGGTTACGAGCGCGAGTGACGCGAACAGCGCGAAGGTCTTTCTCATTATTCTTGTCCTGTGTCGACCAGATTCAAGCTTATGTGACTTCGGTATCGAATGCCATGAAGGCACGCCTTTCGCTCGATTAACATGCTAGAGTTTGGGCGGGATTTCTGGGGTAGTGGGGTCTATGGGAGGATTCTTCCACGAGCTGAAGCGACGCAACGTCGTGCGCGTTGGCGGTGCGTATGCCGTCGTCGGCTGGCTGCTCGTGCAGGTAGCAACCACGCTCGAGGAATCCATGAACCTGCCGGCCTGGTTCGACGGGCTTATCGTTGCGCTTCTGCTGATCGGCCTGCCTATCGTATTGATATTCTCCTGGGCATTCGAGCTTACACCCGACGGCGTCGTTCGCACCGAAGACGTCCCCGAAAGCGAAAGCATCACACCGCAGACAGGCAGGAAGCTCGACTATGTCATCGTGGCCGGCCTCGTGATCCTGATCGGCATGATCGCCTGGCAAGGCGCCAATCGGCCGACGATCAAAGACGAAGTCACCCCCGTTGAATCGTCGACCGCCGTCGATTCCGTGCCCGAAGAAGAAAACGGCTATCTCGAGAAGTCGATCGCCGTTCTACCGTTCGCCAACCGCAGCCCGAACCCCGAAGACGCATTTTTCACTGAGGGCATACATGACGATTTGCTGACACACTTGTCCAAGGTCGGTGACCTTCATGTCATTTCACGAACGTCCGTCCTCGGTTATGCCGGTACCGAAAGAAAGATTCCCGACATCGGCCGCGAACTCGGCGTTGCGACGGTGATGGAAGGTGCCGTACAGCGGGCCGGAAAGCGGGTGCGCATCAACGTGCAGTTGATCGACGCCAGGACGGATGCTCACCTGTGGGCCGAAATCTACGATCGCGAACTGACGGCTGAAAACGTCTTCGACATTCAATCGGAGATTACGAAAGCCATTGCCAATGCCTTGAACGCAGTGTTATCGAGCGAAGAAGAATCGGAACTCGCAAAGGCGCCCACTCAAAGTCTCGCCGCTTACGACGCGTACATGACCGGAATATTGAATTCCGGCACTTCTTTTCCTGGCGAAGAAGAGTTCAGGAAGGCAATTGCCTCGTTCGATCGCGCAATCGAACTGGACGCCGATTTTGCAGAGGCTTATGCTGGCAAGACGATCGCTCTTCTTGGCGCACACTGGTACTCGGCCCTTTCAGGCAACTGGCGGGAACGGGCGCTCGAGGCACTGGAACAGGCTGAGGCGCTGGCACCGGACTCGGTCGAGACGCTGACCGCGCGCGGCTACTACCATTACTGGGGATTCCTGGATTACGAAGCCGCCGACATCGCATTTACACGAGCGCTTGACCAGGCGCCGAATTATATCGAGGCAATCGGGGGTAAAGGCTTCGCATTGCGCCGCGACGGCCGTTTCAATGATGCCCTGGAATTACTTGAACAAGCGCATCGACTGGACCCGCTCGATGTCGGTATCGCCATCGAGGTTGCCGACACCCATGCGGGGATCGGCAATTTTCCAAGAGCCAGGAAATTGGCAGATGCAACGCTGGCTCACGCGCACCTCGAAAATGACGACCTGACGACATTGAGCCAGGTGTATCTGAGGATGGGTGATATCGACAATGCCTGGTCCGTGATTTCACGAGGCGAGAAATATACCAGCGTCCTATTTCCGAGCGCTGCTGTAAGCCTTGCCATTGAGACCCGCGACCCCGCGAAAATACGAGAAGCATTGGAGAACTGGCCGGAGGAACTCCGTCGCGGAGGCGATGCGCCCGAAGCTTACGAACTTTTCCATGCGCGCGCGAAGATATTCCTCGGCGAACACGACCAGGCGCAGCAAATACTTGCCGGCATCAAGTCGCGGTTGGACGTCGCACCGGACCCCTACCCGCAGGGCTGGGCGCACAACGCTATTTATCGCCCGGCCGATCTGCCCGGTCTTATGGGAGATCTTGAAGGCGTGCGCGCTGCGGCGGCCGACTTCGAGGTGAATGCCCCACGGGATGAATGGGCCCTGGAAATAATTTATCGCGATCTGGCGGGCGCATTCATTCGTGCCGGGGATATCGACACCGGATTTGAATATATCACTCGTTTTGTCGACACATTTGGTCTGAGCGTATATCAACGGCTGAAGCTGGACGTGGCGTTCGATCCCGTTCGTGAAGATGCGCGTTACTTGTCGTTGAAGTCCGACTATGAAGCCTGGGCGGAGCAAAACGTCGAATAGACCAGGAAACTGTCATGTCCAAACCCGTTATCAATATCGACGCCCTCGAGTACGCGACTTTCGGCAAAGGCGAGAAATTCCTCGCCGACCGTGCCCCTGTTTCCTCGCATATCGGCGCAAAACAGCTCGGGTATGCCGTCGTTCGGCTGCAGCCCGGAAAGCGCGCATGGCCTTACCACTCACATCACGTGGTCGAGGAGATGTTCTACGTGCTCTCGGGCACGGGTACGCTCCGGCATGCGGACGAGGAATACCCGATTCGCGCGGGAGACTTTATCTGCTCACCGGCGGACCCCGCGCAGCCGCACCAGATCATCAATACGTCCGACGACGAATTGACCTATATCGCGCTGAGCACCGAAATGACAACCGACGTGATGCTGTATCCGGATTCAGGGAAATACGGCGTCTGGCACGGCGACATGAGTAATCCGCAGTCCCCCGATAACTTTCGGGTTTTCGCGCGCAAGGAAACCGCGGTCGATTACTGGGATGGCGAGGCCGAGGACGACTGACTCAGAACTCGTATCTCAAGCCTGCCTGTATGGACCGGCCTGGTAACGGCACGAGATCCTTCAACGGCGAGGCGTGCTGGCGAATATCCTCGTCGAGCAGGTTTGTGCCGCTCAGGAATACGTACAGGTCTGAATCCGCAAACATGTAGCCGGCGCTGAGACTCAGCAGCGTGTAGCCTTCTGTAGGTAATTCATTCTCGGCGACGTCGTCCTGGTCTGCAGCAAAGGTGACGTCCAGGTCCGCATCGAAGGCGCCCCAGGTCCCGTGAAACCCCATCCCGATGCGCATCGGCGGAATACGCGGTAGGTCGGCGCCGCCGATTTTTTCCTCGGCGTTGACCAGGTCGGCGAACACGCGCATGTGCACGTGACCGGCATCGGAGTCCTGCAGCTCGACGATGGCTTCGGCCTCGATGCCGGTGAACTCCACGTTCGCCGCGTCGAAGTCGTATACCGGCAGGCCGTCCAGTTCGAGCGCGGTCGGCCGCAGCAAAATGTAGTCGTCGACCGAGTTGATGAAGCCGGTCAACGTCCATTCCGCGCGCTCCGTATCGCCGTGCACGCTGACGTCGAAATTCGTCGACATTTCCTTGCCGAGCAGGCCATTGCCCAGCGTCGCCGAGCCGCGCTCGTAGCGTTGCGCCGCGACGTGCGGCCCATCCGCATACAGTTCGGTGGAATTCGGGTGGCGTTCAGTCAATGCGAGGTTCGCCGAGACCCGGAGTTTTTCAGAGGACCTCCACACCATTCCGAGCGACGCGCCAAAGGCGCTGTCATCGTAGCGCTGGGCAAGCGTTGCGCCCGTGATCGATTGATCCTCGAAACGAGCGCTTCCTTGCAGAACGAAGTTATCGCTGAGCTCGAGCTCTTCAAAGATAAACAGGCTGGTGCGTTTCGTATCCGACGATGGCACGAAAGCCTCATCGCCGATCGCGTTGAAGTCGATGCGCTTGAACTGCAGGCCCACCGCGCCTTCGAACGGGCCCCACTTGGCGTGCCGCAGCTCGAGGCGGCCATCGGTGCCTTGCGTGTCGTAAACCGTGCCTGTCTCGGCACCTTCGAACTCCGTGTGTGTGTAATCGTTGTCCGCCCAGCGGAAGCGAAGTCCTTTGATGATTTCGCTATCGAATTCGTATTCGCCCTTCAGGTCGATGCGCTTCTGCTCGAGGTCGATGCTTACGTCCTCTTCTTCCTCGATGGGCGGGACAGGTGGGACGGCCGGCTCTTCGTGCTGGTGTCCGGGTACTCCATAGTCGCTGTTGAAACCGCTCACCGATAGTCCGATGAATCCGCTGTCATTGACGAACGATACGCCGATTGCGCCGCCGTCAGTCTCGCTGTCGGAATTCTCGACGGTCCCGCGTCCATGCTCTTCTTCGGGACCGACTTCACCTTCGGCTTCTTCGAGCTCGCGCAGGGCCTTCGACTCGGCGAACCCGGGAATATCGATATTGTCCGTTGACCGGTAAAAATAGTCGGCACTGAACACGACCGAGTCCGTCCCGAATTGCGCGCGTGCTGCAATATCGCGCTTGCCCGTCGCCGTGTCGGCACCAAGCGCGATGCCGCCCGTGTAAGCGGCATCCAGAGGCGCGTCAGCGATTCGTTTATCCACGACGTTAACAAGACCGCCCGCTGCGCCACTGCCATACAGCAACGTCGCGGGTCCGCGAACGATTTCAATGCGGTCCGCCAGCAGGCCCTCGACTGTGGTCTGGTGATCCTCGCTCAATGCCGAGGCATCAAGTGAGTCGAGACCGTTACTGAGCACGCGGACGCGCTCGCCGAACTGGCCGCGGATAACCGGACGCGACGCCACAGGACCAAAGTAGGTCGAGCTCACGCCGACCTCCTGGGACACGGTCTCGCCGATGCTCGTTGATTGTTTCTTCGCGAGCTCGTCGCCACGCAGGACCGACGTAGGCAGAGCGAGCTCCTCCACAGTGCGGGCAAGCGGTGTCGCCGTCACGATGATCTGGTCGATCTCGTGATGGGCGCTCTCCTCTTCATCGGCTATAGCGCTGCCGATGGGCACGCACAGTGCGGCGAAAAGCGCCGTAATTCGGTATTTCTCGTAGCTCATTTCGCGGATTGTTTCACGCCCTGCGGCGCGCCTCAAACTCTGTCTCTATTACACTGAATGGGGACAATCGCGAATCCTGGGACCACGTTTGTCCTCGGTATAAGAACACCTATAGGGCGGGATGTTCCATGAATTTGGAAATAAATCATCGGCGGCGTCGCCTGTGATATCGTCACATTCATTGGCTCCATGGCCGCATTTTTATCGGCCGCAATGCTAATGCCACGGGACCGACCCCCGACGGTTTTTACAGGGGCCTTCCGCACTACCAGGACAACGAACCCAGCTGCAAACTCAACGTGCTGCGCCCGCGCAACATTATTTGCGCCTCGGAGCGGGCGGCTCGGGCGGTGGCGTCTACGTGCAGCTCCTTCCGGAATTCAATATCGATGCCGGTTTCAGCCACTTGTCCGAGCAGGGATTGCGTCAGGTCCAAATTGGGACGGGCGACAATTTTCTCGACAGAATCGACGCAATCTTCATGCCCGAAACCGGGAATCCCGGCACCATTGAGGTGACGATGAATGTCGAGAAAGGCAACGGGGAAACCGAGCTGATCACAAGACAATGGGCCAAAGGCCGGCTGCATCGCGCCGGAAACTGGTGACGAACGCCGCACCTTCAATGCCGATCTGCAGCGCCTGCTCGAGCGAGCCATCGAACAGTGGATCGCCGGTCTGGTTGTCGAAGTCAGCAATCAGCACCGACACGGGTTCGATCTCTTCGACAATCTCGGTGCCACCCTTGATATTCGGGTAGACCGAAAAGATCAGGGCAACCGCAAGCACACCGATGACGATAAAGTCGCCTTTGCGGTCGCCGAACGGAATGACGACAGTGTCCGTCGCTTCCGCCTGAACCTCGATACCGTGGTCCGTGATGTTATATACCCACGCCAGCACAAGCATGATCGGGAATCCGACGATCGCCGCGACGATCATCGCCCGCAGGAACCAATCGGGTGCTTCGAAAGCAGGCAGGACAACGCTGGCGCCTTCGATAAGGATCCAGCAAATACCAACGTAAAGTCCCGCTGTGCGGAAGACTTCGCGACGCCTCAGTTCCCTGATGAACTTGTTCATTGTTGGTATTATCTCTCGCTCGCGCTTCCCGCGGGTCGGGAGGCGTACCTGAAGCATAGCTCGCGCCGGCTGAAATTTCCTTAATACCTATGCCCCACAATGGACGTGAACTGTAAGTCACCTTTCCTGACTGCCGTGTTTCTGGCGGCAACGTTTCCGGCGCTGGCTAACGACGACGATTCGGTAGCCATCGACGAGATTCAGGTAACAACCTCCCGGCGCGCGCTGGAACGTTACGAAGTCTCGGCCGCTGTCTCCGTCGTGGATACTCAAGCCGACGCTGTACTAAACGTCATGACGGATGCGCTGCGTGACCAGCCCGGCAGTTTCCTGCAGGAAACGACCCCTGGCCAGGGCGCCGTCATCATCCGCGGGCTCAAAGGCTCGGAAGTGCTGCACCTGGTCGACGGCATCCGCATGAACAATGCGATCTTTCGTAACGCGCCTACTCAATACGCCGCATTGCTCGACCCCGGCGCCGTCGACCGTGTCGAAGTCGTACGCGGCGCGGGCGCTTCGCTGTATGGCAGCGGCGCGATGGGTGGCGTCGTCAATTTTTTGACCAAGCGGCCCTCCCCCGGCGGGGACCCGTTTCGGGGCAGCATCAACCTCGCCGGCAACACGGCCGACCTGCTGAAGAAGCTGAGCTCGGATCTCGAGTTTTCGCGCGAGAATATTGCCGCACTCGCGCAGCTGACGTGGCTCGAGACGGGTAACAGGCGCACGGGCTCGGGCGACCGAATCAACCTCAGCGGCTTCGATTCAAAGGCGGCAAGGGTCGCCATGTCGGTGCAAACCGACGACGATCGTTCCTGGTTCTTCGACGTGCAGGCGCTGGAGCAGCCGAAGACGGCACGCGTGGACGAGCTCGTGCCGGGCTTCGGTGAAACCGAGCCAGGGTCATCCGAGTTTTTCTTTGAGCCGAATGCGCGCTACTTTGCGCATGTCGAATACAGCGCTCCAAACGCGTTGGCGGGCGCGAACTGGGACGTCGATTTCGCCTGGCAGCGCATCATCGACGATCGGACGACCCGTGCATTCGAATCCGTCGACAGGCGAATCGAGTCCAATCGCAGCGACTTTTTTCTGCTCGATATCGATGTATCCAGGCGCATCGGGACGAGCGATTGGGTATTCGGTGCCGAATGGTCCGATGACACGGTGCAAAGCTCCAGGACCATTACGAATATTCTCACTAATGAGATTAGTCCAACGACACCGCGATTCCCGGATAACTCGCGAGTAAACCAGGGTGCCCTCTACGCCAACCTGCGCTTCGCCGCTGCAGACCGCCACCACCTGACTCTGGGTGCCCGCTACAACCTGACGCGTGTAAACGTGCCGGCGACGACCACGGGGCCCGCCACAGATCTCAGCTTCAACGACATCAGCGGCGATATCGGGTGGATTTTCGACGTAACGGATACGGTCAGCTTCGTTGCCAACCTGGGGCGAGGATTCCGTGCGCCGAATATTTTCGATCTCGGCACGCTGGGAGAACGGCCAGGCAATCGCTTCAATATTCCGAACAACGGCCTCGATGCCGAGCATGTCACACACACCGACATCGGCGTTACGACGCACGGCGACGGTTTCAGGTTCGAGCTCTATGTTTTCGATCTCGACTATGAAGACCGCATCGAGTCGGTCGCGACTGGCGACGTCACGCTTGACGGACGTGTCATCACGCAGAGCCGCAACCTGGCAACTTCCGATCTTTACGGCCTGGAGGCCCTTGCCTGGATGAGTATCTCGGAAGCGCTGACGCTCGACGCGAATCTCACGTATACGAAGGGAACCTCCTCGCTGCCCGGAGAACCGGAGACTGCTGCCGACAGGGTGCCCCCGCTGAACGGACGGCTCTCACTGAGATTCGAGCCAACCGATTCATGGCAGGCAAGCGTCCATGTCAGGTTTGCCGACAATCAGGAGCGCTTGAGCCCACGTGATGTCTCCGACCCGCGTATCGATCCCGAGGGAACTACCGGCTGGCTCACACTGGCAGCCGATGTCCTTTTGCGCCGCGGCAACTGGGGTTTTCGAATCGGTGCAGACAACATTCTCGATGAACACTACCGGGTTCACGGCTCCGGCGTCGACGCGCGCGGCCGCAACATCTACGCAGGCGCGCGCTATCAGTGGTGAAGAACGCGGTCCAGGTCCGCGATGATATCCTCGGCGTTCTCGAGACCGACCGAGAAGCGGAACAGGCCCTCGCCGGCAGTTTCACGGTAGGCCTTTAGCGCGTCACCTGACAGGCCGAACGAGGTTTCGGCAAGGTCATCGGTGCGCAACAGGTAGATGAGACTGCGGTGATGCCCGAGCGAGACGGCGTAGTGGATGATCTCCAGCTCGCGCATCATGCGCTCAGCCATGCCCGGGGCATCGGCAACACGAAAGGACACCATCCCCGAGAAGTTGTCCATCTGCTTTGCCGCGAGTTCGTGCTGCGGGTGTGACGCCAGGCCGGGATACAGGACTTTCTCGACGCGCGGGTGATTCTCGAGATACTCGGCAACAGCCATCGCGTTCGCCTCGTGTTCCCGCATGCGGATAGGCAACGTTGCCATACCGCGCATGATCAGCCAGGCATTGAAGGGGCTCATTACGCCACCGATGTGCGACAGCGCCTCGCTCCGCAGCGGCGCCAGCAATTCCTCGGACCCGCAGATCGAGCCGCCCATGGCATCGCCATGGCCACCGATGTATTTCGTCAGCGAGTGGATAACGAGGTCGGCGCCGAGTTCGATCGGCCTCGTCGCGATCGGTGTCGCAAACGTCGAATCGACGGCAAGTAACGCGCCGTGTGCATGCGCAACGTCTGCGATCGCTTCGATGTCCGCAATGTTCAGCAAGGGATTCGAAGGCGTCTCGATCCATACCAGGCGTGTTTCGTCGCGCAGCGCGCTGGCGACGTTCGCGAGGTCCGACGTATCGACCGGGGTCATGTCAACACCGAAACGCGACAGCGTGTTGCGTGCCACCTCCGCGGTTCCGGGATAATTCGTATCGCACATGACAATGTGATCGCCTTTTGACAACTGCCCGAGCAAGGCTCCGGTCGTCGCCGCCATACCCGAGGAGAACGCAATGCAGGCTTCGGCACTCTCGAGCACAGCCAGCTTTTCTTCCAGCTGATCGGTCGTGGGATTGGCCCAGCGCGTATAGACGTAAGGAGCATCCTCGTCGAGGTTATTCGCCGAAAAGCTGACTTCGCGATCGACGTGGAAGGTGCTCGACATCACGAGATCCGGTGCGGAGGAGGACGAGCCCTCGCGTTTGTCTTCGCCCGCGTGGATCGCCCGCGTCTTGATGCCTCTTGCTGAAATTTTCTTTGCCATCTGTGTAGTATACGTAAACCATGTTGCCAAACCTTGGATTGTTCCTGACCAAACGGGCACAGCTCAATGCTGCGGCCGAGGCCATCGTCGAGATCGAACGCGAGCGACGCTACACCTACGCGGAGCTCAATTCCCGCTGTAACCGGGTTGCCAACCTTTTGCTCGAGAAAGGGATCGGCAAGGGCGATCGTGTCGCGTTCCTGATGATGAACGGCATCGAGTACATCGAGAGCTTTTTTGCCTGCGCGAAGATCGGCGCGATCGTCGTGCCGCTCAACTGGCGGCTGGTTCCCGATGAGCTCGAGTTCATCGTCAACGACTCAGGCTCCATCGCACTCGTTTTCGACAGTGAGTTCGATGAATCGGTGGCCGCACTGCACAACCGTGACACGAACATTTCACAATGGCTTCGCGTGGGCGACGCAGATTCGAGCCCTGACTGGGCCCAGGACTACGAATCGGCGAGCAGTGACAGCGAACCGGGCATCGGCGCTTCAGGCGATGACCGCCTCTTCATCATGTACACATCGGGCACGACCGGGTTGCCCAAAGGAGCCGTGCACACGCACAACACGATGATCTGGAGCTCGCTGACGGTCAATATGACCTGCGACATGCGCCTTGGCGATAACTATCTTCAGGTCATGCCGCTGTTCCACGTCGGCGCCCTGACTCCGGCAATTTGCGTCATTCACCGGGGCGGCAATCTGATCGTCATGCGCGCCTTCGAACCGCATCGAGTATTCGATGTCATCGCGGCAGAGCGCTGCAACACCGGCCTTCTCGTACCCGCGATGCTGCAAATGATGTGGGCCTCGCCGAAGCGAAGCGATACGGACATGTCCAGCGTGCGCTGGTTCCTGAGTGGCGCCGCTCCTGTGCCCGTATCAGTTATCGAAGACTACTCGGGCATCGGCGTCGAGATTCACCAGGTGTACGGCCTGACTGAATGCGGCGGCCCCGCCTGCGTGATCGGCGCGGCCGACGCCGTCTCCAAGGCGGGCTCGGCGGGCCCCGCCTTCTTACATACTGAAGTACGGGTGATCCGCGGCGACGGCATGGATATCGAGCCGGGAGAAACCGGCGAAGTCATTGTCAGTGGCCCGCACCTGATGAAGGAGTACTGGAACCGGCCCGAGGCGACAGCCGAAACCCTCAAAGACGGCTGGTTGCATACGGGCGACCTGGCAACTATCGACACTGAAGGCTTTGTCTACATCAAGGATCGCAAGAAAGACATGATCATTTCGGGTGGCGAAAATGTTTTCCCGGCCGAAATTGAGAACACACTCTCTGCGCATCCGGCCATCCTCGAATGTGCTGTTATAGGAATGCCGTCAGAGAAATGGGGCGAAGTCCCGTTGGCCATCGTTTCGCTGCAGCCGGACAAGTCCGCGACGGCCGATGAAATCATCGCGTTTTGCGATGACAAACTTGCCCGCTTCAAGATTCCGAAAGCCGTCGAGTTCAGCGACGATATACCGCGTAACCCGTCCGGCAAGATACTGAAACGAATCCTGCGAGAGCGCTACCTCGCCTAAGCTGCCGTGACGCAGTACTTCGACTACAACTACAGCGGTCCGGCATTCGAGCTGTTCGGGACCGGACACCTGATCGCCCTGGCAATCATCGGCGCGATCGTCGTCTTTCTGCTCTGGGGATGGAAGGACCCCAGCGATGACGCCAAGCGCCGCGCAAGACTGCTGATCGTCATCATGTTTCTGTTAACGGAGGTGTCGTGGCATGGCTGGAACCTCGCCAACGGCACCTGGAACATCCAGTATCACCTGCCGCTGCACCTCTGCTCCATTGCGATCTGGTCCACAACCTATATCCTGATTACGCGCAGCTATCGCGTTTACGAAATCGTCTATTTCTTCGGCATTATCGGTGCATCTCAAACCGTCCTGACACCTGAAGCAGGTATTTACGGCCTGCCGCACTTTCGCGCCATTCAGACACTGGCAGCCCACGGAATGGTCGTCATTGCCCTCGTTTACCTGACGGCGATCGAAGGTTTTCGGCCGACGTGGGCGTCCGTCTGGAAGACGATGCTGGTACTGAATGTCTACCTTGTAATCGTCACCGGCATCAACTACATGCTCGGCAGCAACTATATGTATACCTTGCGTAAGCCCGATACGGCGAGCCTCCTCGATCTGATGGGGCCCTGGCCGTGGTACCTGCTCACGGCCGAGTTTCTGGCCGTGCTGCTGTTTTCGCTTATTTACCTGCCGTTCGCTTTAGCGGACAAGCGCGCGCGGGAAACCGCTAAAATTGAGCCTTATGCCCACGAACGTCACCCCTGAATACAAGAAAGCCGAGGAGGCCTTCCGCGCCGCCCGCGAACCCAGGGACCGTTTGGCGTGCCTGAAGGAGATGCTGCGCACGATCCCCAAGCACAAGGGCACGGATCACCTGCAGGCCGACATCAAGACCCGCATCAAGCAGCTGACCGAGGAGCTCGCCGGCCCGAAAAAAGGCGGAAAACGCAGCGGCCCTTCTCATGTCGTTCGGCCTGAAGGCGCAGCGCAACTCTGCCTCATCGGGCCGCCCAATGCCGGCAAGTCCAGCCTGCATGCCCGGCTGACAGGCTCGCGCACTGATATCGGCCCGTACCCGTACACGACGCACCTGCCGATTCCGGGCATGCTTCCTTATGAGGATATTCACTTTCAGCTCGTAGATTTGCCGCCCGTCTCGAGTGAGTTCATGGAGCCGTGGCTGAACAATACGCTGCAGCACGCCGATGGCGTGTTGCTCGTTATCGATGTCAGCGATCCCGATTGCCTCGAGCAGGTCCCCGCAATCCTCGAGCGCCTTAAAGAAAGAAAAGTGTATCTGACGCCGAAATGGCCCGGCCTCCAAGCCGCGCAGGCGGAAGAAACCGATGATGCCGATGATCCGTTCCGTCTCGACCTTCCCACCGTGCTGGTCGCCAACAAAAGCGATCTCGATCCCGATCCGGAAGAAGTAAAGGTCCTCGAGGAGCTGCTCGGCCTGAGTTTCCCCGCGCTGACCATGTCGGCGGAGACCGGCGATGGCCTCGACGAAATTGGACCGTTTCTGTTTCGTGCACTCGAAATTGTTCGCGTCTACACCAAGACGCCGGGGAAGCCGGCCGACACCGACAAGCCGTTCACGGTGCAACGGGGCGGCACGGTGCTCGATGTTGCGGGGCTGGTACACAGGGATATCGCTGACGATCTCAAGTTCGCGCGCATCTGGGGTGCCGAGGTCTTTGACGGCCAACAGGTCGGACCGGATCATCTCGTCTGCGACGGCGATCTCGTCGAGCTGCACGTATGAGGACGGGCGACCCGCAAATCGTATTTCTGCGGGCGCCCGCTGGCGCCGAAGACGCTGCCGAAACGCAGACGGTATATATTTGCTGTCGTGTCACCATTGATTCATCCAATTTCTACTGATCTCCTTTGGAGGTCCTATGCTGCTATTCATCACCGCTGTTAGTGTCGTCCTGGTCGTTTCGTTTCTGTGCTCGATATTCGAGTCGGTACTGCTATCGTTGACGCGCCCGCAAATCGAAGTCCTCGTGCAGCGCGGTAGGCGCGCCGGTCGACTGCTATCCCGATTCAAGGAGAATATGGATGTTCCGATTGCGGCAATCCTGATCCTGAATACCGCCGCACACACGATTGGTGCTGCCGTTGCGGGCGCCAGTTATTCGAATGTTTTCGATGCCAGCACGCTGTGGTTGTTCTCTATCATCTTCACCATAGCCGTTCTGTTCTTTACCGAAATCATTCCAAAAACGCTGGGTGTGACCTATGCACAAAGGCTGGCATCGCCGGTTGCCCACGGCATCCGCTGGCTGACCATGGCGCTGCGGCCCCTGGTTGCGCTTAGCGAGAGGGTCTCGCGATCGCTTCGCGGCGATGTCGAAATGCCGGTAACCACATCCGAGGAGATTCGCTTACTTGCGACCCTGGGACGCAGCAAAGGCGTCGTCGGCGTCGATACGGCCGAGATGGTCGTGGGTGCTACACAACTCAGGTACCTGCAAGCACACGACGTCATGCTGCCGCGCGAACAGGTGCGGTTCCTGTCAGCCGACATGGGCCGGGACGAGGCGATGGAACTCATCCGTCAGACCGGGCACAGCCGTTTTCCATTTTCGCCGACACGGGACCTCAAAGACGTATCCGGCGTCGTGTTCGCAAAAGACGTGCTTTACTGGCTGCTGCAACAGGATGACGATGACATTGACTGGAACAGCCTGACAAAGGAAACGCTGGTCGTACCGCCAACTGTTCCGTTGATACATCTGCTACGCACATTCCAGGATGCTCGCCGCCACCTTGCCGTTATCATCGACGAATACGGCACCGTCGAGGGCATCGTGACCCTGGAAGACGTCATCGAAGAGATCGTCGGGGATATCTTCGATGAAAGCGACCTGTCGATGCGCGAGTTTCACGAACTGGCTGACGGGTCGCTGGTTGTGCGGGCCAGGGTCGACCTGCGCAAGCTGAGCGCAAGACTGGACATTCCCTGGGACCCCAGGATCGAGGCATCCACGATAGGTGGATTTATCATAGAGGAGCTCGAGAGGATTCCGACAGAGGGCGACGCGATCAGCTGGAAAGGCCACCGCATCGAGGTACTGCAAGCCGACAGGCAGCGCGCGAAGCTGCTCCGCATAAGCAAGGAGTAACGCCGCATGCAACACGGTGAGTTCGAGGACGTTATCCGGGACACTATCGGACGGTTGCCCGACTGGGTTCGCGAGGCCATGAACAATGTCGAAGTTCTGGTTCTCGACGAGGCAGACGAACAACTCGACCCGGACGGCGAGGGCCTGCTCGGCCTGTATACCGGCGTCCCCTTACCTGAACGCGAGGCGAACCATGCCGGTGAGCTCCCGGACGTGATTTACATCTTTCGCCGGCCGCACCTGGCGATGGATCTCTCGCCCGAAAATCTGCAACAGGAAATCAGCCATACGCTGATACATGAGATCGCACATTTTTTCGGCATTGATGACGATCATCTCGACGAGATCGGTTGGGGCTGACCAGACGAGTGTCCGTTCAGAAGATCGCGCGTACCAGCAACAGGAATCCAAGCGCTGCTATTGGTATCCCGATAGGCGCAGCGACGACGCTTATCGTTATTGCGACACCCGCAACCATCAGGCCCAGACCGAGAAAGCCGCAAAGCAGCCGGCCGATGAGTTCGACCAGAAGAGTAAGCAGCCGCCAGATCGCATAGAACGGCCACAGGAGTATCGGTACGTCGTTATTTTTGGAATCGTTCACTGCTACCAACGCCGCACGCGGCCGGTATCCATGTGCACGAAGTCTGAAGACTCGTAATAGCCGACGCCACCGCGCTGCAGACCGACTGCAGCGTCCCTGAGCTGAGCAGTTTTGACTCCCTCCAGACGCACATCGATCGCCTTACCCAGCAGGTGCTGGCTTTCCCTGGCAACACCACTGGATGCACTGCGGTTGCGCAACATCTCGTTGGTCTTCGGCGAGCGATAGGCGGAAATGACCTGAAAGGTACCGTCACTGCCGAGCGACTCGCGCACGTCATAGATCAAATCCAGCAACTCCGGATCCATGTCGACGATGTCGCCAGTACGAAAATCGGACAGGAAACGATTGATTTGGTCCAGCCCAGACCTCACGTATTTACCATCTTCCCGGTAAACGACGTGAAGACGTTTGCCCGTATGCGTGTGATAAAAGGTCAGCTCCCGACTTTTGGAAACAGCCGTTCCCTGCGTCACGGACGTGCTCGATATCAGCATTACGCCGATAAATGCCGGAATCAAAAGGTGTTTCTTGAGGCGTTCAATCATTCGAAGTCTGCGAGGCATGATAGCCGCAGCACGGTTATAACACTTCCAACGATATGGCGCCAAACGCGGGATTTCCAGGGATGCCTGTCACATTGACCTGCCGCCTGTGCCTGATGCCGCTGCTCGCATTCCTGCTGTTCTGCGGCTTTCAGAGCTCGCGCTGCGCCGGGCGATCAGCGGCGACCTTACCGCCGCCGCCGACGAGACAGGGAATACGCACTTTTATTCCGACATTTACTCTCGAGACGCGACTGCGCCGCGGTGAATGACATTGGATCTGGCGCCTGAACCTGCCCGGCCCTTCAAAGTGCGTTTTCGTCTGACGGCGTAAGTTCGACCATGATTTCGTTACGCTTCATGAACCATGGCGTAAACGGGCTGTCGTATCGCGCCAGAACCAGGCTGCCACTGTGCTCCTTCTTGTCTGCCTCGAGAGCTTCGAGCAAAGCGGCCGCATTCTCGCGATAGTTTGCCTCGCGCCAGCTGCCTGAATATTGTCGAACAGCCATGATGCGCGATGGCCTCTTGATCAACCTGATTCGCGGATCATTGGGCTCAGGCAATGTATCGAGCGTGTACTTTCTTTCCATCATAAATGCGTAGGTATAACCGCTCTCCTCGGCCCGGCGAGATTCTACCGGCGCAGTCATGTTCATTTCTTCCTCTTCGGTGTTATTGCCGAAGATGTAGCCGGCCAGAATGCGAAATGCCGAATTGCCGCTCTCACCCATGCCTCCGCCAACGTTGACCTCGGCGACGATGTGCTCTGCGTACTTCCGGATTTCATATTCCACCGTTTCCGCCAAAACCGTGTAATCAGGTTCTTCGTAAGCCATGGCTGTCTGTATACCAAACCATAACAGCAAGATGGTAATTGTTCGTTGCACTGTCCTCTCCTCCCCGGTTATTTGTTTCAGGCTGAAAGGGCGGCACATCCTTGTGCCGCCTTACTTTGGTTAAGACTGGGTTAAATTCACCGCCCCAGGTTCTGCAATGAAAAGCCTTACGGCACCTCGACCAAAGAATCATCGAGGACGATCAACCCAAACTCAGCCTCACCAGGCAGGGGATCGCGAGCGATGACTGTGTAAACGCCGCCGTCCTCGATGGTAATTGGTGCCGGACCGATTGCCGGCGCCTTCGAGCCAGTCAGGGTTACCACCACCTCGTAGTCATCCCCCGGCAGTCCGAGATAGCCCGTATTGGCCAGGAACGGAATGTTGCTCAGCGTCGGGTCGACAGTGTTGATGTCGGTACCCGGCGCATTGACATAGATATCGACGTTCTGCGCTGTCGGCGACGCATGGTATATGCGCACCTTTGCAAACAGGGCAATCGGGCGCGGATCGTCCTGGTCGAGAATCTGGACTGACAGGTTGGCATTGAAGTCAGTGGCGAGCACCGAGTACCACGTGGCAGCGTCCAGCGTCAGGTTAGCGGGGCCGAAAGCAATCGCGCCGGGGTTGTTGGCGGCGGTGATCGTCACCGCGTAAGTATCGGCCGGTAATGCCCGGATCTCGGTAACTGCCGAGAAGGGGACGTCCGTCAGGTATTCATTTCCATTGACGAGGATGTCGACCGGGCCGGTATCAGGCGACAGGTGACCGACGCGGAGCCCGGTCGGCGTATTGACATCGCGGAGTTCGATAGAACCCGATCCGGTGAGGGCAACCAGCGTGATGGGTGAGGGACCGCCAGCAATGTTCGGCAGGGCCGCGACGACGAGGTCACTGCCGTCCGCCAGGTCGACATCGCCGGAGTCATACACGACGGCGCCAGCATTGCCCGCGAGCGTTACGCGGATCTGGTAGGTATCGGCGGGTACCTCGCGGGGACCGAGCGTCTCACCGAAGGCGAACGAGCCTACCGGGGCGCTGGCCGTCAGGTCGGCGCCAGGGGGTGTTACGTAGACGTCCACCTGCGGAGCAGCCGCAGACCCGTGCAGGACGAACAACCGTGCATTACCCGCCGTTACAGGAGTGTCGGGCTGCGAGATGACGATCGGCTGGATGGCTGCGGCTGTGTTTACGGCAGCAATCGTAATGATCGCCTCAGGCGGAAACGCTACGTTTTCATTGATGACGTTTGCCGTTGCGCCGAGAACGATGCCATCGACACTCACGTTGTAGGTGCCTTCGGCATAACGCAACCGGCCAGAGCCTTGCTTGAAGTCGACGTTGCTTAGAACCTGCCGGTTGCTGATTGAGACATTCACCGGCGGCGCGTCGGGCGAGCCGTGCAGAACCTGTACCGAGGACACACCGATGATCGGTACGTCACCCGCAGCATTATTGTTGTCCGAATCGCATGCGGCAAGAACCAGCGCGCTCATGGCGACAATGCTTAATCTTGAAAATAACTTCATGATGACCCTCGTTTTCGCTTGATTGAAGATGGACGGAGCTTTACAGAGCCCCCCTCAGAAAGGATTTCGTGCCAGTTTCAATTTGTATCGGAATGTTTCGGGTGGCCTCGGGTCATTCTTTCTTCGGTCGGATACGCGCTATCATCAGCGCATGAGCAAAGTACTCATCATTGATGACGACAAGAAACACTCGGACCTGCTGCAGGCTTACTTCAAGCGCTTCGGTATCAACCTCATATGCGCCTACGACGCCACCGAAGGCTACAAGAAGCTGGCTCGCGAGGAGCCCGACCTGCTGTTGCTGGACATTATGCTTCCCGGGACGGACGGCTTCGAAATTTGCCGGGAAGTGCGCAAGACGAGCAATATTCCGATCATCATGCTGACAGCCCGAGGCGATGTAATCGATCGGGTGTCAGGACTGGAACTGGGGGCAGATGATTACATCGGCAAACCATTCGAGCCACGCGAGCTCGTCGCTCGTGTTCAGGCCACGCTGCGCCGCTCCGAGTTCTCCGGTTCGAAAGTGGACGAACTGCATTTCGAGGGTTTGTCGATAAACACCGATACACGAACCGTGCTCGTCGATGACGCGCCCGTGGACCTGACCTCCATGGAATACGAGTTGCTGCTACTTCTCGCCCGCCGGCCGGGAAAAAAGCTGTCTCGCGATGACATTCTCAGCGAGCTTCGTGGTATCGATGCCGCAATTCTGACGCGATCCGTCGATATCATGATCAGCCGCCTGCGTCAGAAATTGGGCGATTCAGTCAAGCCCGCGCGCTTCATCCAGACCGTGTGGGGCCGCGGCTACTCGTTCGTCGGCAAGCCGCGGAGCGATGCTTAGCCACCTGTCACGGTCGCTGACGTTTCGGCTCGTCGCGATCTTTATCGTGCTCGGCGGTCTTTTCGTTTTTGGCACCTACAAGATCATTCAGCAATTCGTCAACAGCGATGAAATCCGCGGCCTGGTCAGCGGTCATTTATCGCTCCACGTCAGCTATGTGCGTGAAGATATTGGCGTTCCACCTCGTATCGAACGGGCCCTGGCGATAACCGAGCGCGTCCCCGTGGACATCCGTATCTTCGGGCCCGACATCGACTGGGCGTCGGACCCGGCATTCCCGCGAGTCCAGGATCTCGAATTTGCCCCCAGCCCGAGATTCAGCAACGACCCCGGGGCCTGGGTTGACGAATTGCCGGGCGTCGATTTCGCGGAGGCAGAGCGGCACACTTTCCTGCGCATGCGCCAGGGCGGCTATGACATTATTGTCTCGACGCCAAGAATTTCCGACGTGCCGGAGGGACCGCCATTACTTCCTCTCGGCATCGGTCTCGGGCTTTTTTGCCTTGTTCTCGGGCTTGCGGCCGTTCACTGGCTTTTCAGACCTATAGGCAAGATCCGTGAAGGCGCTGCGCACATCGGTTCCGGGCATTTCAGTCACCGTATTGCAGATATTCGGCACGACGAGCTCGGCGAGCTGGCAACCGACATCAATCGCATGGCGAGGGACGTGGAGACCATGCTGGACGCAAAACGAGCGCTATTACTGGGCATCAGCCACGAACTGCGCACGCCCCTCTCCCGAATGCGCCTTGCGCTCGAGTTTTGTGATGAAGAAGAAACTGCCGAAGACCTGCGTGCCGAGATCGCAGAAATGGAAAAGATCGTTGTATCTCTGCTGGAGGCCGAGCGACTGAACAGCCGACATGCCCGGCTTTCAAGGACGCAGGTGACAATTGGCGACCTGATAAAGGAATTGATCGACGATTTCTTTTCACGTGACCTGGAGAGGATCACCATCGACCTGCCGGCCGGACCGCTCGTCGCGTCGCTCGATGACGCGCGCATCAAACTGATGCTCAAAAACCTGATCAGTAATGCACTTCGCTATTCGAAACCTGAAGATGGCCCGGTGAAACTGTCCGTCTCTGCAACGCCTGCCGACATCGTCTTGTCGGTAGCGGACCAGGGACCGGGGCTGTCCCAGGAACAGGCCGAGCACATCGGCGAACCGTTCTATCGCAGCGACCCCTCGCGGACGCGCGCGTCCGGAGGCACAGGACTGGGTCTATATCTCGCCAAGCTCGTGGCAACGGCGCACGGCGGCACGCTGCAGCTTATCGATACCGATGGTCAGGGCGCGTGTTTTGAAGCGCGATTGCCCCGGATAGACTGATAGGCGTCGAGCGCGCGCTGCCGCGCGGCTTTGTGATCGACGATCGGCAGCGGATATGTGCTGTCCGCAACTTCCGGCACCCACCGGCGAACATAGCTGCCCTGGGGGTCGAACTTCTGCGCCTGCAGTGCCGGATTGAAGATCCGGAAGTACGGGGCGGCATCGGTGCCGCAACCTGCAACCCACTGCCAGCTGGCCGAGTTGTTGGCCAGGTCCGCATCGACGAGATTATCCAGGAACCAGGCGGCTCCTTTTTGCCAGGGAACCAGCAGGTGCTTGGTCAGGAATGACGCCGCAACCATGCGTACGCGATTGTGCATCCAGCCGGTTTCGCTGAGCTGGCGCATGCCCGCATCCACGATCGGATAGCCGGTCCGGCCTTGCTGCCAGGCCTCGAGATCTTCCGTACGGTCAATCCACGGAAATTCTCCGAACTCGTCTCGCAGCGGCCGCTCCGGCAGCTGCGGGAAATGATGCAGCAGATAACTGCTGAACTCGCGCCACCAGAGTTGCCGTATCAGTGCCTCACTGCCCCGGCTCGCTCGCGCCTGTAGCTCCAGCCGATGTGCGGCGTGCCACACCTGGCGCGGACTGACCTCACCGAAGTGCAGATATGGCGATAGTCGTGACGTGCCCTGAATATCAGGCCTGTCGCGGTCCTCCGGGTAGCGCCGCACGATGGACTCGAGATCGTCTATACGTTCCAGGCCGGCTGACTCGCCCGGTACCCAGGCCTCCTGGAACCCTGAAGGTATGCCGTCCTTCGTCGTGATCAACGACAAGTCCTGCAGGCTCTGCGACTCGAGGGAGTGACGGGCCAGGGCCACCGATTCGGGCGCCGGCCTCGGCGCGGGAACATCGATGCTGCCGCTCGCAGCCTTCCAGAAAGACGTGTAGATCCGATAGCGCGTGCCGGTTGACGTCGCAATGCTGTCCGGGTCATGCAGCAGTCCGTCCATGGATTCATTCACGCTGATCTCTGACGGCAACTTCTCACGCAACCTGTCTTCCTGCTTCCGGCCTGCCGGCTCATGCCGCCTGCAGTAGAAAATTGCGGACGCACCGGCCTGCGCCGCCATTTCCGGCAACACGCTCTCAGGCTCGCCGGAACGAATCACCAGGCCGCCACCCAGACCTCGCAGCTCACTGTCGAGACTTTCCAGGCTGTTATGAAGCCACCAGCGTCCCGCTCGGCCACTGTCCTGCGCATCGACGATGTAAACCGGTACGATCGGCCGGCCCGATTCGGCAGCCGCGATGAGTGCGTCGTTGTCCGCAAGACGGAGATTACGCCGAAACCAGAGCAGTACAGGTTGCATCAGGGGTCATCTCGAAAAACGCCATAGGGCAATGGTAATCGGTCCCGGGCCGGTCGTTTGTAAACGTATGTAACAGTGGGCCGTCGGCCATTGTGCTCAGCAGTACTGATTGTATAGTGCTCAGCTAAAGAGTACGGAGTTAATGGTGTTTGCCTATCCATACATAACAGCGCTGATCCTGATTCTCGGCTTTGGCGTGATCGGCTGGCTCTTCAGCCTGGCGAAGAATGATGTCAGTTTCGTCGATAGCCTGTGGTCACTGTTCTTTCTGCTGGCCGCAGCCATATTTGCGTTCGGTGCCCAGCCACTCTCCGAAAGGGGCGTGCTGGTACTCGCGCTGGTGGCAGTCTGGGCTGTACGCCTGTCCGCGTACATTACAGTGCGCAACTGGGGAGAACCCGAGGATTACCGTTACCGGGCGATCCGTGCCCACAATGAACCCGGCTTTGCGTTCAAGAGTCTTTATATCGTGTTCGGCTTGCAGGGCCTGCTGGCCTGGTTCATTGCGATGCCCTTGTTGCCCGCCATCACGGCTGAGTCGGGCTTGAACGCAATCGACGCGCTGGCGCTCGCAGTCTGGCTGGTCGGTTTCGTGTTTGAGGCCGGCGGCGATTACCAGCTTCGCAAGTTCAGGTCCGACCCCTCGAACAGGGGGCAAGTACTGGACACCGGGCTTTGGCGGTATACGCGCCACCCGAATTATTTCGGTGACTTTTGCATCTGGTGGGCTTTTTACCTTTTTGCGGTCGCGGCCGGAGGCTGGTGGAGCATTGCTGCGCCGCTCTTGATGAGCTTCCTGCTACTGCGGGTCTCGGGTGTCGCCATGCTCGAAAAAACGATCACTAACCGTCGCCCGGAATATGCCGACTACATACAGCATACGAACGCATTCTTTCCCGGCCCGGCACGGAAGGTTTGACCATGAAAAGATTAGCACTTCTTACGTTTGTCATTTTAACCCTGGGGGGCTGTGCAACTGGTGAGCCTGAAATGAAGACAGTTGATTACGTTGATATCGAAAGGTTTATGGGCCCGTGGTATGTCATCGCCAATATTCCTACGTTCGTGGAAAAGGGCGCACACAACGCCATAGAGTCCTACGAACTGAATGACGACGGCACCATCGCCACCACCTTCACGTTCAGAAAAGACAGCTTTGACGGCAAGCAAAAGGAATACAATCCGAAGGGATTTGTCCTCGACACCGAAACGAACGCACGATGGGGCATGCGTTTCGTCTGGCCGCTCAAATCAGACTACCGGATCGTCTACCTGGACGACGATTACACGCAGACCGTCGTTGCTCGCCAGAAGAGAGACTTCGTGTGGATTATGGCGCGCACGCCGGCGATCCCAGAGGAAGATTACGCCAGGCTCGTATCCCTTGTCGGCGACCTCGGCTATGACACGTCGCTGCTAAAGCGCGTACCGCAACGGCATTAACGGCCAAGGTCGTAGAGATGCGCGGATTAACAATGCGGATCGTGTGAACGTTATTGGTAGCCGCCCCCGGATTCCAACCGGGAAACATCCGGGTCTGAGCCGGACAGGTATGGCTATTCCCTTCAGGCGGCCTTTGAATGGTCAAGCGCCATGGATTCGAACCACGATCTCGAGGGTCAGAGCCTCGCGTCTTCGCCGTTAGACGAGCGCTCAGAAAATTGGTACGGCTGGCAGGACTCAAACCTGCGACCTCAACGTTCGCACTGTTGCGCTCTGTTCTCTGAGCTACAGCCGTAGAAAGTGGGGTCAGAGCACATGCTCTGACCCCGTTTTGTTACCGAACTACTGCTTCATGCGAACCAGGTCGTTCAGCACCGAGTCGAGACCACCGTAAACCGAGATGTTGCCGATCTTGTCGGTAATCTTCTCGAGTGTCTCGAGCTCCTTGAGACGCAGCGCCACGGCGTTCGTCTCCATCACCTTGGCGGTGTTGAGCAGCGAGCGCGTTGCGTTGGTCTCCTCGCGGCGGCGGATCACGTTGGCCTGAGCGGCCTTCTCGGCCTCCACCACCTTGCCCAGCAGGTCCTTCATGTCACCAGGCAGGATGATGTCCTTCACACCAACCGACTTCACCGTGATACCGATCGCCTCGAAGCGCTCCTTGAGGTGGCCGGCAACCGAAATATCGATTGCTGCCTTGTCCTCCAGCAGGGCATCGAGCGTGCGTGTACCCACGGCGCCGCGCAGACCGAACTGCACCTCCTTGTACAGGTGATCCAGTGGATCGCGGGTCTCGCGGACCGCCTTCTCGACGTCGGTCAGCTGGTAGGTCGCTGTCAGGTTAATGCGCAGCGATACCTTGTCCTTGGTCAGGATCTCCTGACCCGAGACCTCCAGCGTCTGTACGCGGGTGTCGAACAGCTCGACCGTTACGCCACGCTCCACAGCGAAAAACGCGTGGAAACCCGGCGCCAGCGAGCGCGTCAGCTCACCGTCCACGTACAGGAGGCCTACGTGGCCCTCCGGCACGACGCGCGAGTAGATTGCCTTGTCGGCAATCGTCTTCAGCATCGCATCATCACCTGCCAGCAGGCGCTTCGCCAGGCGCTCATCGACGTCGAGAGTCTCGACGATGTTGATGCGCTCAACGCGAATACGGTGTACGCCCTTTGCGAACAGGTGACGCGTTGCCGGCGCCATGATGAGGGTCACGTTGTCGTTGTGGTACACGACAGCGATCTCGTTCTCACCGGTCGCTACGACGTCGAAGAAACGCTCGACCTGGCGCGGGTACTTCTCGATCAGGAAGTCCTGCAGACGGTGGCCGAATAGCGGTACCGTGATGTCGAAGCGATCGACGGCGTAATTGTGCAGTACCGTTACGAAGCGGTATACGCCAGGCTCGAGGAACTTGACGAAGTCACCGTCGCGGAACAGGAGTGCACGCTCGTGCTTGCGCACAATGAACTTCACGTAAAACATGATGTGTTCTCCTTCGTTCTCGTTAAAAAATTCGGGTGTTGTCGTTGTCGCGGGTTCCGGCTTGCGGCGCAACGAGGCAACCGCGCGCGCGTTCGCATCACGGACCCAGCGATTGACATCATTTGCCCGACTCATGTCGTGCGTCACGGGATCACCTCCTTTGTCGTCAGATAGTTAATGAAATGATTGATGCCGCGTCGCACCTGCGGCGCAGCGGAAAAAGTGCGACAGCCTCCACAGTTCAGATGCGGGAAGACGGTGTCCATCGAACCGGAATCAGAGTGCGGTGACATCCGGAGCATCAAGTAACGAATTACTTTCAGCTCGGGAAATCACTGGACCGGGATTCGGGCACGGCGGGCAACACGCCGACCGGCAAGAGCGCTGCCGCGAGTAGTACTACCTCGCCGGAGGCGGTCGCGGGTGCGGGACGTACTCCCGTCCCGGGGGGCGGACTCGAACCGCTAGGGTTTACCTATGCCTCTTTGGTGGCTCCTAAGGCCTTGAGCGGAAATACCGGATTCGAACCGGTGACCGTACAGTTCACAGCTGCATGCTCTCCCTCTGAGCTAATTTCGCGTGGTTGTCTGAGCGGATTCCATTCGGTACACGCCTTGCGATCTACGAGCTTCGGCGCGCCAGCCGGGAATTCAGGGAACCCGGACCGCAGAATGTTTTTCGCTTAAACATCGGTATGACGGTCGTGCCGTCAAAACTGGTCACCCGGGACGGACTTGCACCGTCACCCTCCGCTTTGTAAGAGCGGCGCTCCCCTGCTTGAGCTACCGGGCTTCATTTGGTGAATCGAGCGAGTCCCGACCTCGCAACCTCCCGGGTAAGAACCGGGTGCTCTGCCTGTTGAGCTATCGACTCGGAATATGAATCAGTGTCGCTTCGCGACAATTGATTCGCGGGTAGCACACACCCGCAAGTGTGGTGCGGACAATGGGTCTCCAACCCATATCCCGGCGCTGGCAACGCCGCGTTCTAGCAATTGAACTATGTCCGCAAGTGTGGGGCGAACAGTCGGAATCTAACCGACATCTTCCACGGTCACAGCGTGAGGCTTTGTCATTAAGCTATGTTCACCATTGTCTGGAGGAGACGGAGAGGGTCGAACTCTCACGGCCCTGAAGGCCTTCACCGGGTTCGAGCCGGATAAGCACGCCTGCTTTGCGCGTCTCCATTGTTTGGTCTGGGCAGTTGGATTCAAACCAACGACCTCCCGGTTCCAAACCGGGGGCTCTGATCAGACTGAGCTATACCCAGGAAATTGGTCGACCAGGAGTGAATCGAACACTCGACCTCACGCGTATCAGACGTGCGCTCTGCCTGCTGAGCTACTGGTCATTGGCGGGACGCATGGGATTCAAACCCACACCTGCTGGATCGACAGTCCAGTGCTCTGATCTCTTAAGCTACCGTCCCTTTGTGTGGTGGAGGATCGCGGATTCAAACCGCGCTCTTCGCCTTGCAAAAGCGATGTTCTCTCGAATGAACTAATCCCCCGATGTTTGGCTGGCACGGCAGGTCTTGCACCCGCATCTTCCCGGGTAACAGCCGGGCGTTCTGCTTTTGAACTACATGCCATTGGCGCACCGAGATGGTTTCGAGCCACCGTCGCGCTGGTCTTCAGCCAACCGCTCTACCTCTGAGCTACCGGTGCAATGATTGGTGGAGGGGGCAGGAGTCAAACCTGCAAAGCCCCTGGGGCGACTGGGTTACAGCCAGCGTATCTCGTCAATGAATGCCCCTCCAATGTTTGGTGCTGATGGTGAGTACCGACCTCACAACCTGCTGTTTACAAGACAGCTGCTCTGCCGCTTGAGCTACATCAGCGAAATAAATCGGGGCAGGCGCCAACCTCTGGCGCACAGCCGGGTCTGAAAGCTGCATCATTCGATGCTGCCCCGTCATTCACACAATCCGCATTGTTAAAGAACAAATACCAGGGCAATAAAAAAAGCCCTGACTGGTAAAACCAAACAGGGCTTTTTCGCCGCTGAAAGGTCAAATCAATCCGAGCCCTTCAGCGATATGTACTGAAGAGCAATTACATTGCCGCACCGTTTATCGAAGGCATACGAATCCCTCGGGGTAGAAGTGAGCTTTCGTAAGAAAGCGCTTCGTTACCGTGCGCAAACGCAAACAAATTGTCGTGTTGCTTTTTCATAGGGGCGCGCACTATACGCTCGAAAAAATGTTTGTCAAGAAAAAATTAAAACTATTTCGTTCATGTGACGTTAAGAAAAATTTAACCCGGGTTCACCTCCGGTTCATCGCATGCGCTCTACGCTGAAACTCCATCGGGATGTTTTGGCTAAAGGAGGTCATCATGAACAAACTCGGATTAAGCCTGCTACTTGCAGCCGGACTTTTCGGTCTCGATGTCTCGCCGGCCGCAGCACATCCGCAAGCCGATCGCGTGCATGTCTACAGCGATGGCTATCGTTACGAGTCGCGGCGCTATGACGCAATGCCGAGATGGTTGCGGCGCGACCAGGGTTTTCGCCACTGGTACCGGCATTCGCCGCTCAAGCGCTACAAGCGCATCAGCTGGAACGAGCTGTATGACATCTATCGCTGGGAGCGCCGCTACTTCGGATCGCGTAATCACTACGACCGGAATCGCAACAGGGGGCATCGAGACGGATATCGCCGTCGGTGAGTTTTAGCCCTCGATAACTGGCCCAGCATGAGGCGGCCCCGAATGGGGCCGCCTTTTTTCGTCAAACCCTTCCAATCACGGGCTGAAACATGCAACCTTTCGCCCCCGCCAGGCATCGAACTCTTGTCAGCGCCCAAGGATAAGTAATGAAGAATAAATCGGTATTGCGCATCGCAACATTCCTGTTCGTTTCAATCATTTTAGCCAGCTGCTCGGAATCAGAGGTTTCAGACGCACCGACTGCCGGGTCGCCAGGACCTGTCCCCGTCGGGCGACTCGGGACATCCGTAACACCGGATCACTACCGGCTCGAGCTGCGAGTGGATCCGCGCGAAGAACGTTTCGCCGGTACGACGTCTATCGACATTACGGTCGGAGAGTCGACCAGCGGCATCTGGCTGCACGGCAAAAACCTCGAGGTAACAGATGTTTACCTGATCGACGGTGATTCGAATCGCATTGACGCCAGTTACGAGCAGCGGCACGACTCGGGTGTATCGCTGGTTTCGCTGGCGGAGTCGGTTGCGCCAGGCAAGGCGACGCTTCATTTCACCTATACCGCGCCATTCAACACATCAACCAACGCGCTGTTTAAGGTGCTGCGCAACGGCGACGCCTATGCCGCGACGCAGTTCCAGCCGATCGCGGCAAGGCAGGTATTCCCGGGCTTCGATGAGCCGGGCTTCAAGGTCACCTTCGACCTTGCATTGGTGACGCAGGCCAGCGACGCTGCCATCACGACCACGCCCGAGGCAGGCACCGAAGCCCTGGCGGACGGCTTCGTGCGTCACACGTTCGAGACAACGCGGCCGATGCCGACTTACCTGCTTGCATTCGCGGTCGGCCCGTACGACGTCGTCGACTACGGCACGATCCCGCCAAATGCCATCCGGGATCGCGGCGTCCGGCTGCGCGGTATCGTGGCGAAAGGACAGGCGCAACGTGCCGAATACGCGCTGAAACACACCGATGGCCTGCTGACGGTCCTCGAAGAGTATTTCGGCACACCATATCCCTATAAGAAGCTCGACCTGATCGCCGTTCCCGAGAGCTTCGGCGGCGCAATGGAAAATATTGGCGCGATTGTCTATGACGAATACCTGCTGTTGATGGACGAGAACTCGCCCGTGTCGCAGCGGCGCGCCTACACCGCGGTTCACGCGCACGAGATAGCTCACATGTGGTTCGGCAACCTCGTGACGCCCGACTGGTGGAATGACATCTGGCTCAACGAGTCCTTCGCCACGTGGATGATGTACAAGGCGGCGGATGCCTATTGGCCGGAAGGAGAGTTCGACCGTTCGACGCTGAATGCTGCGCTGGGCGCAATGAACAACGATTCTTTGGCGGCCGCACGGGAGATCCGCGAACCGATCGATCATTCGGACAAGATCAGCGGCGCCTTCGACGGCATCACCTATCAGAAGGGCGGCGGTGTCCTGAACATGCTGGAGCGCTACGCCGGTGAGGAGAGCTTCCGCAACGGCGTGCAGCTGCACATGGAGCGCCACTCTGACGGAACGGCAACTGCCGAAGACTTCATAGCGTCGGTATCCGAGGGCTCGGACCTCGTCGAGCTCGAGGCGGCCTTCAAATCCTATATCGGCCAGCCCGGCGTGCCGCTGCTTTCGGTAAGCCTGAATTGCACCGACTCAACCCGGCCGGCACTCGAAGTCAGCCAGGCGCGATACGCGCCGCTGGGCTCTGCAATCGACCCGGCGTCCGGTCAATGGCACATCCCGATGTGCATCAGCTTCAGGGCTGACGGAGAAAGTGGCAGCACCTGCACGCTCCTGAGAGAAAAGACGCAATCAGTCCCACTGGATGCGCGCAGCTGCCCGACCCTGGTCCACCCGAATGCCGACGGCGCCGGTTACTATCGATTCGCGATGGATCATGCGGGCTGGCAGGCGCTCATTGCCGGCGTGGCCAGCTTGCCGGCCAGTGAAGCGCTGGTCCTCGCGGACAGCCTCGATGCCGCGTTCCGGGCGGGCGCAGTCTCGGCCGAACAGTATGTGGCTGGTATCGACGCGCTGGTCAAACACGATGCCTGGGATGTCGTCATCAGGGCCACACAGCAACTCGAGGCCCTTACCAACATCGTCAGCGTCGACAAGCTCGGGCGTTTGGAAAAGGCTTTCCAGGCCATGCTCGGCCCCGTACTCGAAGACCTCGATGCAACCGCCGGCGAAGGCGCGGTCCTGCTGCGGCAGAGTCTGCTGGGCTTCTTGATCGTGATCGCCAAGGACCAGGATATTCGGGCGCAGCTTGCAGAACAGGCAGCCGCGCGCGCCGGTCTCGACGGCGAACCCGACCTCGATGCGGCACCTGCAGGCGAACTCGAAACAATTTTCACTGTCGGCGTGCAGGATATCGGCGAGCCATTCTTCGATTTGCTGCTGCAACAGGCCGTCGCCTCCGACGATCCGTTTTTCAGGGGCTCAGCGACGGGCGCACTTGCGCGCGTCGAAGATCCGGAATTGGCAGCGAAACTGCAGGCAGCGGTGCTGAATGACAGCTTCAAAGGTTCCGAAGCCTTCGGCATTATGAACCGGCAGATGGTACGCGCGGCGACGACCGAGTTGACTTACGCGTGGCTGCTCGAGAATTACGACGCAATCATCGGAAAAATTCCGCAATCGTTCCGCGGCAATATCGTGCCTGGGTTTGGCGGCGCTTTCTGCTCCAGACAGCGCGCCGACGAATGGGAGGCATTCATCGAATCGCGCGCCGACGAATTACCCGGCTACGAGCGTGATTTGGCCCAGGCGACCGAGAGCGTGCGGCTGTGCGCCGCTTTGCGCGAGGCAAGCGAGGAAGATCTCGTCGCCGCGTTTGCTGCGTATGCACAGTAGGAGCGCGCAACATTACTTCGGCAAGCTCGACGCTACCGAGCCACCCAGTAAAAGCGTTCGTCTATAATGGCCCGTAAATGGGCCGTTACATGCAAATCACCGGGCTGGGCCTGCTGCTTGTTGCTGCCGCAGCATGGGCGGATATGGCCGACGTCGAAGGTCGCTGGCTCACGCAGAACAAGGAGGGCTGGATTCGCCTGCAGATCGTTGGCGACATGCTCGAAGGCAGCATTGCCGGAGCACCGCCGGGAAGTCCGGGAAAGCGCGACTTCGATGACCGCAATCCCGACCCTGCTCTCCGCAGCCGGCGGCTCGATGGGCTGGTCATCATGACCGGCTTCGAATATGCAGGTAAAGGGCGCTGGAAGAACGGCAAGGTTTACGATCCGGACAGCGGCAATACCTACAAATGCACAGCGAGACTGCTGGACCCCGACACGCTGAAGATCAAGGGCTATATCGGCATTCCCCTGCTCGGCCGGTCCGAGATCTGGACGCGGGACGATCCCGGCCCGGAAGGCGACTGATCAGGGATTACCCAGGCGTTCGACACGCCGCGCAATCGCTATCGAAAGCTGGATATTGGACACCGTGCCGATGATCAGCACTGCGTGGACGAACCAGGTGACGTCCCCCCAAAGAATCAGCACAGGCAACAGGAAAAAGAACAGCGCCATCGCGAAGCGGCCGAAGCGCAGGTGAGGCACGAGCAGGCCGGCATGGCGAATACGCGCCCAGGTCATGTAGCCCACGAGCAGTATGAATAGCGGAATGTAAGGGAGCCAGTACTTCGGAATGAATCCCGGCACCAGCAGCCAAAGCCATAGCACGGTCATGACTGTGAGCAAGAGGTCCGCGAGACCGTCGAAGTCGATATCAGACTTGGGCGGCGCGGCGCGACGGGCGAAAAAGCCGTCAAAGTAGTCGGTCAGCGCAGCCGCAATGTAGAGCCCGAACACCCACCACTTCATTCCGTACCATGCAAATACCGTGATCGGTATGACGCTGACGATACGCGCCCAGGTCAACGTGTCCGCTAACATCCTCGCAAAAGCCGGGCTCATATCGCTGCCTGTAAGAATTCTAATTCCTGGAGAACCCGCGGCTGATGAGCAGTGCACTTATGTCTTTATTCTCTTCATCGCCCATGGTGCCCTCTGTTCTGTCTTTGATGCCCCCGACTAACACTTCCGTTGCAAAACGCGGTCACTCATTTTCATAGCGCACCGACACAAAGGCATCGCCGGCGGAATCGACCGTGATTGTAAGAACCAACGGCCGGCAACATACCTGGCAATCCTCGACGTACTCCTGGTCACCAAGCGAGTGATCGACGACAACCGTTATCGCTTCACCGCAAAAAGCACAGTTTACAGACTGTTCAGAAAGAGTACGCACGGACCTATTCTGCACCAAGCGGGGATTTTCTGACGAGTCGAATAGCCCTGCGGCTGCGCTAAAAAGAGAACGGCGGCGCCGGTCGACCTTGTACTCGGGTCGCATGGCAAGCCTGTTGTACTGATCGAATCGACCTAGAGAGACTCGGCCAGCTCCCATACCTTCATCGATCGAGCGCCGGAGCGACAGAAAATCAGCAGGGGCCGCTCCAGCTCGTCACAAGCCTTGGCAAACGCCTCGACGTCTTCCCTGCTGATCGACCTGGCATCGATGGGCACGTTGACGAAAGTCATGCCAAGGTCTTCCGCGGCTTTGGCGAGATCTGCGGATAATGGCTGCCCCGGCGCCTCGCCATCCGGCCGGTTGTTCATGATGCTTCGCACACCCTGTTTGGCCGCAAGCTCCAGGTCAGTTTCATACAACTGCCCGGTTACGTAAACCTGGGGCGCCAGCTCGAGCACCCGCATTTGCAAGTAGTCTTGCTTCAACTCCCGGTCCTCGCTAACGAATCAACAACACTTCCTGGTTGACGGGATACAGCCACTCGACACCGCGGCTGGTGACGATGGCGTCATCCTCCAGCGGTATGCGCAGCTTCTTGCCACCCCACTCCGGTATTGCGGTATAGGCGAACAGTTCGATCGAGAACATATTTGTCGGCCGTATCATGTACGTCATGCGCTCGGGATTGAACCAGGCAATCGACGGGCCGATGCCATGGCCAAGGTTGCCAACGGAGTGACAGCCGATGATGACGTCGATGTTGTCAGGATCTTTAGTCGGCTGGTTGAAAGTGTCCATGACCTTGAAGCCGGCCTCATTTATCAGTGCATTCAGGAGCTCCAGGGTCTCTCCGGCAGTGCGGCCCGCCTTGATGTTCGCTTTGAGGATTTCGCGCACCTTGCGGCCATTGTCGAAAGCTTTTTGAAAACTGTCCGGCAGGTGCGTTTCACCTTCCTCCAGCACGTAGGCATGGCGCTTGATGTCTGTATAGAAATTCAGATAGCCAACACCCCAGTCGACCGCGAGGAAATCGCCACGCTGTATGACATGATCATTCGATAATGCAACGAAGCCGTCGGGGCCCGTAATGTAAACCGATGGCATGCCGAAGGACGTACCGAGATTGTTGTTGAATTGCTGCTCACGCATCCACCACGCGACTTCGGCCAGCGTTGTCTTGCCGGGCGTGATCACTTCATTCGAAAACGCGCGCTCCGCGATATTGCGCGACATCTCGCCGGCACGGGCAAACGCGGCGATCTCCGTGGCAACCCGGCGCGAGCGAAAATCGGATGCCAGTTTTTCCGCGGAGACGAAGCGCTCGGAATAGCGCGGGCCGAGTTCCTCGGCCAGCTTCTGGTAGCTCGTATGGCTCAGGCCGTCGGCGGCACCGATATTTCGCGCATAGTTGAGTGCGATCGTCTGCGGATCGCGCTCCTCGACGAAGGCTTTCAGCTCTTCCGCGCTGCCGAAGATGTCATAGGCCCCGTTGTCTTCGACCAGCGCGGTGCCGACACCGAGGACGGCCCGTTCGATGCGCCCGTCGCCGTGGTCGGTAAAGATGTAGTAGCCATAGGTGCCGACGTAACCCTTGCCGAAATCCTCCGTCAGCGGATCGTCGAACCCTTCCCGGTTGACGGTGATCCACATGTCGACGCGGTTCTCGCGCATGACCTCCGGCAGGACCAGGTCGAACTTCTCCTGGCGGATCTGGTTCATCAATTCCCAACGGCGCTGCGCTTCGCCCTTGGCGTCGACGCCGGCTGTGAGAGACAGGCTGACGAGCGCCAGGCAGCTGATCAATACTCTGGTGACCATACATCCCCCCGACTTCTGTGATCGGCTCGTGCCCTCATTAAATAGGCACTATGAGGGTTTTTCAATGTAAGACGATCAGAATCCCGCCGTCACCATCAGCCACGCCTTCGTCGTGTCGACGAATGGCGCGTCGTCCGCTTCGAAAGCCGCCAACTTCAACAGCAATCCGTATCTGTCGCCAATCTTCCTGGCCGCTGAAAAATCGAACTCGCTGCCGTAGCTGCCGCCGCCGGTCTCCGCCGAAAAGTCATGGTAAATCAGCTGCAGGTTCCACTTGCCCGGCTTGAGGCCGAACTTGACGTACGCATCGTCAATTCCCGCCGGCGGCGTCGCCAGGAACTGGTCCGCCCAGCCATTGAAGGCATGTAGCGTAGCAAGCGGCGTGCGAAAACCCTGCCCGTTATCGCTTCCGAGCGTTTCCAGCCCGGCGCCAAAAGTCACGTCCCCGGAAGACCACATGGCCTGGATACGAAAATAATCGGTATCGTAGCTTGCCGGGTTATCGGCATTGTCCGACTGCGATGCGAATTCACCCAGCAGGTTTATTTTTCCTTCGCCGGCGGCGAGATCGCCACTGACACGCACACCGTAAGTACTTGTCGAAAACGCGGGCGCATCATCGTTATCGATGACGTATGCGTAGCCCACCAGCTTCCATGTGTCCGAGATTTCGAAACTGGCATTCAGCAGGTGCGTATCCTGATTGTGGTCGCCGGCCGGAACCTCCTCGCTGAAGATCCGGTTCACGTTTCCGACATAGCTGTAAAATATTTCGCCCTTTTCGAAACCGCTGTATTTGAAGCTCAGCCCGTCGTAAGTCTGTTCGTTCTGCCGCCAGCCGACGCCGCCAACGAATCGTTGATCGTCCAGCAGGATCCGCTGCCGGCCGAACCGCACGCTCCAGTCGTCATTGGGCGAATACTGGAAATAGAACTGATTGAGGTCCTCGCCCTCCGGATCGGCAACGACAGGATACTGGTCGCGATCCGGGCTGCTAGTGCCAAGAGCGCTGTTGAAGTCATCCAGCAGCACTTCGAACACATAGTCGAACTCGATGAAACCCGACCACGCATTCCACGCACCGGTCTCGTAGTTCCAGCGCAGCCTCAACGTGGATGCATTGGCATTCTCATCGAAAGAGTCCTGGTCCACGAATTCGTAGCGATACCTGAGATTCAGGCTCGTCTTTCCGGAGGACACTGCCGATGCGAAGCCCTGTTCCTCATCATGGGCGTTTGACGGTGACACCGCCAGTGTCAATGCGGCGGTCAATACTCCGACCAGCGCGTTTCGTATGCGTTTCATGGTCTTTCCCTGTAGTAACGGGGCCGGCAAAGCCGGCCCCGTCGATCATCAGTAGATGTCGTTAAGCGTGTTATAGATATTGAATTTACCGGTAGGCGTGATCATTTCAGGACCCTTGATCACCGCTTTCAGTTCGCGGGTCTTGTCATCGACGACGACGATCGCGGACTCCTGTTCCTTGCCGCTCCATACCGAGAACCAGACTTCGTCGCCCGCCTTGTTGTATTCGGGCTGCACGACGCGTTTCGGACCTTCGCCGAGCTCCGCCCATTCGGCAATCGGCAACGTCTCGAAGCCTGCCTCGAGGTTGTTGACGTCGAACACGGCCACGGCCTGGCTGATCGATTCGTCGGGGTTCAGCGGCGCGTCCACCCAGAGGTTGGTCGAGTTCGGATGCGACTTGACGAACAGCGAGCCACCGCCCATGCCCTGCAGAATGCGTACCGCATCCCAGGCGTGATCAGGATTGCTCTGCGGATCGGTGCCGAGGAACGTAATATTTGCGTTGCCCAGGGCGCTCGTCACCCAGACGGGACCATACTCGGGGTCAATGAGATTCGCTCCGCGCCCGGGGTGCGGCGTCTTCTCCACATCGATCAGTGCTTCCAGCTCACGATCATGCGAATCGACGACGGCAACCTTGTCCGACTGGTTGGCCGCCGTCAGGAAGTAGCGCTTGCTGCGGTCCCAGCCGCCATCGTGCAGGAACTTCGCGGCACCGATGTCGGTCACGGACAGGTCGTCGATGTTGCTGTAGTCGACGAGCAGGATGTGCCCCGTCTCCTTGACGTTGACGATGAAGTCGGGGTGCTCGTGCGAGGCGACGATGGCCGCGACGCGGGGTTCCGGATGGTATTCCTGCGTGTCGACCGTCATGCCGCGGGTCGAGACGATCTTGAGCGGCTCGAGCGTGTCGCCGTCCATGATGACGTACTGCGGCGGCCAGTAGGATCCGGCGATCGCGTACTTGTCCTCGTAGCCCTTGTACTTCGACGTTTCGACCGAGCGCGCTTCGAGGCCGACCTTGATCTGCGCGACGGTCGCCGGCGGATCCATGTACAGGTCGATCATGTTGATCAGCGCATCGCGGCCGATCGTGAACACGTAGCGCCCCGATGCCGAAACCCGCGAGATGTGCACGGCATAGCCCGTATCGACGATGCTGACGATTTCCTTGGTGTCGCCGTCGATGATCGCGACCTGGCCGGAATCGCGCAGCGTAACCGAGAAGAAATTGTCGATGTTGCGATCGTGTTGCGGTTCGCTCGGGCGGTCCTCGGGCGCAACGAGCACCTCCCACGTGCCCTTCATGTCGGCCATCCCGAACTCGGGCGGTGCGGGCGGTTCCTGCTGCAGGAAGCGCGCCATGATATCGATCTCGGCCTCTGACATTTCACCCGAGGTGCCCCAGTTGGGCATGCCCGCCGGTGAGCCATAGGTAATCAGCGCCTTGAGGTAGTCGGTGCCTTTCTCGCGCGTGATATCGGGCGTTAGTGCCGTACCGGTCGCGCCCTTGCGCAAAACGCCGTGACAACCAGCGCAGCGTTCGAAGTACAGCTTCGTCGCCGTCGCTGACTCGGCTTCTGACAGGACCGGGCCGCCGGCCGCAGCGAGCTGACGCGCTTCTTCCGGCGAAATGGCCAATGGTGCACCTTCGTATGCCAGCTCGCCCTCGGTCGCTCCAGGATGGCGCTGGCCCGCGGCACGGTCGGTCTGACCGAGTTCGGCACGAATAGCAGCCACCTCTTCGACACTGACGGCTGCAAGATCGTTACCCCACGAGCCGAAAACGTAGGTGATCGCCGCGGCGAGATCCTCGTCGGGCAGGTGACCCAGGCTCGGCATCACGCCGTTGTATTCCACGCCGTTGACCGTGATCGGTCCCTGCAGACCAAACAGTGCGGCGGCGATGACTTCTCTGCGGTCGCCCTGCAGGTAGTCCGAGCCCGCGAGCGGCGGGAATGCGCCCACCAGGCCTGTGCCGTCCGGCCGATGGCAGGCGGAACAGTTGGCGAGGTAGACCGCCTCGCCTTTGGCCATTAGCTCGTCCGCTCCTGCCGCCGCGACTTCGGCCTTGTGCACCGCTGTATCATCGCCTGCTGCAGCGGGTTCATCGGCCGGTTTCGAGCAGGCTCCCAATGCGAGCGCAACGAGCGCGCCGGCAAGCATCAGGCTCAGTTTCTTGAATAGCATGACGTTTCTCCTGTCATTGCATTAATTACCAGTTCACGTTCAGGCTGACCGAAGCGCTTCGACCTGCCTGCGCGAGATAGGGAAGAACCGGGTCGCCGGGGGGCAACCCGCGTACGTCGGACCAGTTCCAGTAGGTACGGTCCGTCAGGTTGTGCAGCGCGGCGCGCATCACCGTTCGCTCACCCAGGTGCCTTGTGAAATAGGCGTCGAACACGGCGTAGCCATCGGGTTTGAATAACTCGGCGCGCGTCTCGTCGCGATCCGACCAGTCGTCGGTCAGCGTCGTCCGCAATGCCAGCTGGCTGCGTTCATCATCTGAGAGCCAGGAAATGCCCAGCACTCCCTGGGCAGGGCCGACCGAATTCAGCGGCTCACCCGTCTCCGTGTTCGTGCCGCGCGCATAATAAGCGGAGCCGTCGAAACGGAACGCGCCCCGGCGCAGCGACCAGCCTGCTTCGATCCCTTCGATGCGGGTCTCGCGCAGGTTCAGCGACTGGAAGAGAATCCGGCCGCTGACCGGGTCCTCGCCAAGACGTACCTTCGACTCGATAAAGTCGTCATAGCTTGTGTGGAAAACGGACAGCCTTGCCGACGATCGCAAACCCTGCCAACGGAGGCCGAGATCGAAACCCCGGGACGACTCCGATTTCAGATCGGGATTTGGAATTGCACGAATATTGAACAGCGGCAGCTCGAGCCCGATATTGGCATCCGCGTAAGGCGGAGCGCGGAACCCGTGCGAGTACTGCAGGTAAACGTCGGTGCGGGGTGAAACGCTGTAGATAATGCCGAGTTTCGGCGACAGGTCCGTCTCGCTCACGGAAACGATTTCTGCAAACGGGTAGTCCTCCAGGTACATCGGGTCCTGTGTCGGCGACAGTTTGAAGCTGTCCGCCCTGAGGCCGGCGATGAAAGTCCAGTCACCGAGGCTCATCGTATCCTCGATGTATGCGCCTGCCTCGGTGGTCGTCGATATCGGAAAATCGCGCAGCGGAAATACCTCGCCGAGCAGCACGTTGGTCTGCTCGCCCGTCGCCATATTGGTGGACAGGCCGTCGCGAAATTCCTCGGTCCTGCGCTCGCGATACTCGAGACCAAAGCCCAGGCGATGCGAGACGTTACCGCTCGTGGCATCTTTCCAGAAATTCAGTTCGGCGCCGCGAATCGTCTGCTCGAAGCTGAAGAAACGATCGATGGACACCGGCGTCCTCGCCGCGCCGCGCTCGTCCAGCGTGGCTTGTTCAATGTCAGCGACTTCGTAGTAGGCCCGGAAGACGCCCGAGTCGAATCCATACGACAAGGTCAGGACATCCATCCTGTGCTCATCGTCGCCCTCCAGTGCCGTCGTGGACCGATAGCGTCCCTGTCCCAGCATCGAGTTCAGCTGCGACAGCATGTGTGCATCCTGGTGAATCAGGCCGGCCCGCCAGGTATTGCCGAAGCGATCGTCGGCCACGAACTTCAGTAGCGCCGTCTGGCGCTCGTAATCCCGGTTATCGAGGCTGTCAGGCGCGGCCGCAGATTCGATTTCGCTGCCGTCGCGGCGGCTGAAGCCGGCCAGGAAGCCCAGGTCCCGGTCGCCGAGCGCCATCATGGCCTGGCCGTGCATGCTTTGATCCACGCCACGCCAGGTCGCCAGCAGTTCGCCGCCTTGCCCGCGGCCCTGCGAGAGGTCGAACGGGTCGGGTGTACGCACGGCCACGACACCGCCGATTGCCGAGCTGCCGTACAGCGCCGAGGCGGGACCATGAAGCACCTCGATATGCTGGATCAGGCCGGCATCAATGAAATCCCGGGTAGCGTTGGAAAAACTGCCGACATCGAAATGGTCGGAAAGCGGCACACCATCGACAACGATTGCTACTCGATTGCCCCCGATGCCGCGGATGTTGATACCCTCAGTGCCGAAACGCGTGCCTGCGGCCTCGTAATCCACGCCGGGCACATAGCGAAAAACGTCGTTGATCGAGGTGGCCAGATCATCGTTCAGCTCGGCTCGCGAAAGCACGGTCACGTTGGCCGCGATATCGCGAACGGAACGCTCGTCCTTGTGCGCCACGACGACGATCTGGTCGATCGGCTCCGCGGCAGCTTCGGCCGCGCCTTCCTCCGCCCGGCCGGTAGCCGACACGAAGACGCCAAACCCCAGGAGGAGTAAGCCTTTAGCAAAGTTGTTCATTCGAATGCCTGCCTTAGCAAAGAGACTTCGTACCGCGGGATGCGGTCGACAATCCTTGGCAAAATCTACGGTAGGCCTGCGTGTCCCGTGTCGCCTTGACCTAGGTCAATGAAACCCCAGTGGGGCACCCTAAACTAATACGTGATTTCCGAAGGAACGGCCGAAAAATGTTGCAGACACCCAAAATGGCGGGGGCAGGTCAAATGCTACACTCAATGGATATGAAAAGAGGAAGCTATGATTTTGAAGGAATGCGGCAGCATTACCTGTTCTCCGGACTGGAGCAGGCAGACTATGACTCGCTGACACAGCACGTAATTGTCATCAGGATGGACAAAGGCGAGATCCTCTTTCATCGTGGCGACAGGGCAGAAAGCTTCTATTTCGTCAACGTCGGGCAACTGGAGCTGAATATCATTGCCCCGACAGGGCAAAAAAAGGTTATGGAAGTCATCGGGCCCGATCGAACTTTTGCCGAAGCTGTCGCTTTCATGCGCGAGCACAAGTATCCCGTTACCTGCGAGGCACTGAGCGATTCTGTCCTCTGCCAGATTCCCAATCAGGCATATCTCGATCTTATATACAGTAACCCGGATGCGTGCATGCGCTTGCTCAGCGGCCTCAGCCGCCATCTGCATGCGCGCGTCAGGGAGATCGAGAGGCTGACAGTGCAGAACGCGCGCGATCGTCTGGTCAGCTATTTGCTCGAGCATATCGTCGACTCCGACGACGACGAAGCGACCATACGAGTAGAACTTCCGCGTCACGTTATCGCCTCGCGCCTGTCGATAACGCCCGAAACCCTGTCCCGGCTGCTTCGAAATCTCGTTGAAGATAGAATCCTTACGATCGAAGATCGTGTAATCTTCGTTCACAGCCTGTCTCGGCTGCGGCCATACGATTAATTAGGGGGGTAAAATGAGCGCGATTTACTTCACTGTCGTCGGAATCGTGCTGTATTTCGTCTCTGACTGGCTGCTGCAGCGCGTTGAAGCAACCGCCGGCCGCCGGTTCGAGCACCGTTCCCTGATTTTCTTCGTGATCCTGCTGTCCCTGGCATTGATCACGTTTTCCTTCATTCAACAACAAACGGGGGTTTCCTGATGAACGAAAACAATGGCGGCGAAAGCCGCGCGGATCGTGACGACCAGGAACAGATACCGATGATGCAAAGGGTTTTGGACAACCCTTTCATCCTGTTAATGCTCGGCATCCTGGTACCGACAGTTTTCTACATCATATGGGGGATCATCGAGATCACCCAGATCCCACCTGCCCCATAAGGAGGAACGGCCATGGCTATAACACCTCCCAGCGAACGAATCTGGTGGAAGGAACCGATCGCAAAGATCGAACTCACCTGGATCATCGTGGCCTTTACCTGGGGTCTCGTCATGTTCTTCATGATGATCTACTGGCATGGTGCCGGTGAGCAGAACCTCTCGAACGAAGCGTACAAAACCACGGCGGTCCAGTTCTCGCAGAAAGCGCAGGCCATGATCGACGAATATACGGTACGCGAGGAAAACGGTTACCCGGTCGTGCGCCCGCCAGCCGGCAGCGATGTTTACCTCATCGCACGCCTGTGGCAGTGGTGGCCAATCCTCGAGCTGGAAAAGGATCAGGCCTACCGACTGCATCTGTCGTCCATGGACTGGCAGCACGGGTTTTCACTGCAGCCGGTCAACATCAACGTCCAGGTGCACCCTGGCTACGACATGGTCATGACGATCAAGCCTGACGAGGCTGGCGAGTACGGCGTCGTATGTAACGAATTTTGCGGGATCGGTCACCACAACATGGTCGGCAAGATCTACGTTGTCGAATAGGAAGGAGCTGACATGACAAAAGCAACACAATTCAGAACCTGCCCGACAACCGGCCTCAAGGTCGATCTGGCTGCAGAGAAGCTGATCAAAGCCAATGCGGTCGTTGCGGTAGTATTTCTCGCAATCGGCGGCCTTTTCGGGCTGCTCGTAGCGCTGACGCGCTGGCCGGCTGTGCGTTTCCTGGAGGCCGACGTGTTCTACCTGGCGCTGACCGCGCACGGCCTCGACGTTCTGCTGGTCTGGATCATCTTCTTCGAGATGGCGATCCTGTATTTCGCCTCGGCCGTGCTGCTGGGATCACGCATCGCCGCCCCGAAATGGGCCTGGACCGGATTCGGACTGATGCTCGTCGGTGCAATCATCACGAACATCGCGGTCCTGCGCGGCCAATCCAGCGTGATGTTTACATCCTACGTGCCGATGATGGCCGAGCCGATCTTCTACCTCGGCATCATCCTTTTTGCCGTCGGCGCGCTGATAGGATGCTTCGTATTCTTCGGCACGCTCGTCGTAGCGAAACAGGAAAGAACGTACGAAGGATCGGTACCGCTCGTCACCTTCGGCGCGGTAACCGCGGCTGTCATCGCCGTGTTTACGATCGCATCCGGCGCGATCATCCTGATCCCCACGCTGTTGTGGTCGCTGGGTTATATCAGCCACATCGATCCGCTCGTTTACAAGACGATCTGGTGGGGCATGGGGCATTCTTCGCAACAGATCAACGTGTCAGCACACGTGGCCGTCTGGTATGCGATCGCCGCGATGGTCTTCGGCGCCAAGCCGCTGTCGGAAAAAGTCAGCCGCATGGCGTTCCTGATGTACATCCTGTTCCTGCAGATCGCCAGCGCGCATCACATGCTTGTCGAACCGGGGTTCAGCTCGGAATGGAAGATTTTCAACACGAGCTACGCCATGTACCTCGCGGTGCTCGGCAGTATGGTCCATGGAATGACCGTCCCGGGCTCCATCGAGGCGGCACAACGGTCGCGCGGCCTCACCAAGGGCCTGTTCGAGTGGCTGCGAAAGGCGCCCTGGAGCAATCCGGCCTTTGCAGGCATGTTCATGTCGCTCGTGTTCTTCGGCTTCATCGGCGGCATTTCCGGTGTCGTCATGGGCACGGAGCAAATCAACCTGATCATGCACAACACGCTGTATGTGCCCGGGCACTTCCACGGCACCGTGGTCGCGGGTACCACACTCGCTTTCATGGCGATTACCTACCTGCTCGTGCCGCTGATATTCCGGCGTGAGCTGATGTTCAAAAAGCTCGCCCAATGGCAGCCGTACGTCTTCGGCATCGGCGTGGCCGGCATATCCCTGTTCATGATGGGCGCCGGTACGCTGGGCGTATCGCGCAGGCATTGGGACATGACTTTCGCTGATGCGCAGCTGCCGTTCGACTACCCGGCGACGGCATTCCTTATGATGGGCCTGAACGGCATGTTCGCGGTACTCGCGGCGATCGGCGGAATCATGTTTATCGCCGTCGTCGTCGGCTCGGTATTTTTCGGCCGCAAGCTCGGCGACGATGAAAAACCGAGTTATCCCGAAGTTCCGCCGCAGGCGGCTGCCGTCAGCCACTATGGCAGTTCGGAGACGCTGAAGATCCCGGGGACAGCCATGCTCGTCGGGATTTTCTTCCTCGCATTCGTGCTGTATTACTTCGTCAACTGGAAGTATCTGTCGGAGGTCTGGCCGCTGAGCTAGAAAGCGGGGTGCCGGCCCCTGGCCGGCACCCTTTCAATTCCATGCTGTTTCGCAACGTGTTAATTCCGCTTGGTGTCGGTGTTTTTGCTGCCGCGACTGCCGGCGCGCAGGAATACGATCGGCAAAGCGCGCTCGATATCAGCCAGGGCGCAATAGGCCACGTCGTGGAAACCCGGATCCTGCGAAACGTCGAGGGCCAGCCCTTCGACCTGGCCGTCACGCGCGGCAAGCCTCTCGTCGTCAGCATGATTTTCACGAGCTGTCATCACGTGTGTCCGACGATCACGAAGAACCTTGGCAGCGCCGTTGAAATCGCCAGCGAGGCCCTTGGCGAGGACTCCTATTCGGTCATCACGGTCGGATTCGACTGGGCTGTCGATACTCCGGATCGCATGCGCACTTATGCAGCCGAGCGCCGCATCGATGCCCCGAACTGGCACTTCCTGTCCGGCGATGCCTTGTCGATCGAGGCCCTGAGCGAAGATCTGGGTTTTATATTCTTTCCGAGCGCGAAAGGCTTCGATCACCTGACGCAGACGACGGTCCTCGACTCAGAAGGCAAGGTTTATCGCCAGATTTACGGCGTGGACATCGATCCGCCGTCGCTGGTCGAACCGCTAAAAGAGCTCGTGTTCGATACGCCGAGACAGGCCGGTCTGATCGAGCACTGGGTGGACAGCTTCCTGCTGTTCTGCACGGTCTATGACCCCAACAGCGGCCGTTACAAATTTGACTACTCGATAGCGACAACCATCTTTGTCGGCATCCTGTGCCTCGGCGCCATCGGGACGTTTATCATCAGGGAATGGAGGCGAGCTCGATGAATCGTCCTGTGGTGGCACACCTTTGTCCGTACTGAAGCGCCTGTTCCGGATTCTGTTCGACCGAGCGGAGGCGTTTTTCGATCTAGCGTTCGGTCAGCGGCTCAATCCCTTTGCCTGGCTGGGTGCGCTGGGCTGGTATTTCTTCTGGATCGTGTTCGGCTCCGGCGTCTACCTGTATATCTTCTTTGACACCGGTGTGACCGATGCCTATGCATCCGTCGAGTACATCACGCACGATCAATGGTACCTGGCCGGCGTCATGCGCAGCCTGCATCGCTATGCTTCGGACGCGCTTGTTGTCGTCGTTGTTCTGCATTTGCTGAGGGAATTCTCGCTCGACCGATTGCGCGGCAAGCGCTTCTTCGCCTGGATAACCGGCGTGCCGTCGATATTCTTCATCTATATATGCGGCATCAGCGGCTACTGGCTCGTCTGGGACCAGCTGGCGCAATACATCGCCATCGCAACCGCCGAGTGGCTGGATGCCCTGCCCCTTTTCGCCGAACCGATAGCGAACAATTTTCTCAACAGCTCGACGCTCGGCGACCGCTTTTTTACACTGATGGTATTCATACACATCTTCGTGCCGCTGTTCATGCTGCTCCTGATGTGGGTGCATATTCAGCGCCATGCACGCGCAAGGGTGAACCCGCCGAAACCTCTCGCGACCGGCACGGCAATCATGCTCGTTGCGCTGTCGCTGATGCATCCCGCCGTAAGCCAGGCGCCGGCAGACCTCGATGTCGTCCCCGGTGAGCTCGGCTTCGACTGGTTTTATCTCGCCGCCTATCCGCTGCTGGACGTCGTGCCGGGCGGTCAGCTATGGCTGGTCATTGCCGCGGGATTCATGATCCTTGCAATAATGCCCTGGTTGCCGCCGGCGAAACCGTCCCTGCCGGCTGTCGTCTCGCTGGACAACTGCAATGGCTGCGGCCGTTGCTTCGATGATTGCCCGTTCGCCGCAATCACGATGGTCCCGCGCAGCGACGGTCAAGACTACGACTCGGAGGCCGCGGTCAACCTCGACAATTGCCTTAGCTGCGGCCTGTGCGTCGGTGCCTGCCCTACCGCAACGCCGTTCCGCCGCGCAACGGCGGTCGTCCCGGGCATCGAACTGCCCGACCACCCCATTGCGAAGCTTCGCGAGAATACCGTGGCCGCGTCAGGCCGATTCGGCGACGGTCCGCGCGTGCTGGTGTATGCCTGCGCAAGTTGTGGAATGGACTCCACCGACCCCGAAGACGCACAGGTACTCACGATGCCGTGCATCGGCATGCTGCCGCCGTCGTTCGTCGACTTTGCGCTGTCGCGCGGGCTGGCAGACGGCGTCGTGCTGGCAGGCTGTGCTTCGGGCGACTGCTACTACCGCCTGGGCGATACCTGGACGAGCCAGCGCCTGAACGGGGAACGCGACCCGTACCTGCGGGATCGAGTCGATCGGGCGCGCGTGCGGCACGTGCATTTGCGAGCAACGAGTGCGCGCCACCGGCACAGGCGGCTCGGCGACTTCAGGGCCGCGCTCGCCGAACTGCCCCGCAACGAGCCGAAGAGGAGTCGACAAGATGCGTAGCGCGCTACGGCTCTTACTGCAGATTTTTGCCTATGCGGCCATGGCGGCGCTACTCGGCTACTTTGCGACCTTGCCGCCCTATCAGTATGGCGATACCGAACGCACCACGATAAAACTGTCGATCAGCCACGCAACCAACCGCATAGAGCCTTGCGTGCCACTGACACAGGAAGAGATTGCCGAACTTGCGGCCAACATGCGCCGCACCGAAGCCTGCGAGCGGGAACGACTGCCATTAACCGTTGAGCTCGATGTTGACGGTGAGAACGTCGTCAGCCTCATCCAGGCACCATCCGGCGTCTGGAACGACGGCCCCGCGTCAATCTACGAGCGTTTCGACGTTTCATCCGGCCGCCACACGGTATCGGTCAGGATGCGTGACACGGCGCGAATCGAGGGCTGGGATTACGAGAAGACCGAGACCGTCGACCTGGCGCCGGGGCGTTACTTCAGCGTGACGTTCAAGGCTGAAACCGGAGGATTCAAGTTTCGATGAGTTTGATTCAATGGAAAGACGAATTCAGCGTCGGCGTAGCGTCGGTCGACCTGGAGCACCGCCACCTGATCGACCTGATCAATGATCTGCACACACTGCTCGGGGACGATGCAGGCATCGATCAAGTAACGACAATGCTCGGGGAAATTTTCGCCCGGATATCCGCGCACTTCGCGCTGGAAGAAAAGCATATGCGCGAGACGCGTTACCCGCACTTACCAGAACACAAGAAAGACCACGAAGCTTTGCTGGACGAACTCCGCGACATCATGGATCGAGTCGAGGACGATGGCTGGTACGACGAGGCGGCCCTGTCCGAAGAGCTAAGCGATTGGTTTACGATCCATTTCCGCACGCATGATGCTTTGCTGCATCAGCATGGCGGCTAGGATACGGCGGCCTGCCGCAGCTGATCGCGAATCGGAAGCCGTCGAATCCTTACGCCGCTTGCCGCAAAGATCGCATTAGTCAGCGCCGGCGCTACGGGAGGTATGCCGATCTCACCAACGCCCACCGGCGTCTCGTCATAATTCAATACGTGCGCCTCGAAATCGGGCGGGATCTGAGCGATGCGCGCCAGCGGGTAGTTGTGAAAGTTACTCTGCTGCACGCGACCGTCGCGAACCGTAATCTCTTGCCCCATTGCAGCGCTGATACCATCGACAGTCGCACCTTCCAGCTGTGCTTTCACGGCATTTGGATGCACGGCATAGCCGCAGTCGATCGCCGCGACGATGCGGTCGATGCCGAGTTCTCCGTCGCCGCTGACCGTGACTTCAAACGCGTGCGCAGCGTAGCCACCAAACGTGAAGTGCGCCGCCAGCCCGACACCGGTACCCGGCGGCCTGTCCTTGCCGTATCCGATGCGCTCCGCAACGAACTTCAGCAGGCGCGTCAATCGTCCCGGATTGAACGTAGGCCCACCGTGGCCGTCGTACTCCAGCTCTCGTTCCTCACCCAGGATATCCAGCCGTAGCTGCAGCGGATCCTGCCCGGTATCGGCAGCGATCTCGTCGAGGAAACTCTGGATCACAAATGCGTTCGCCGTGTGTGCCGGCGCCCTCCAGGAACCGCGCGGCAGGCCGATCGGGTTGTGGAAGTATTCGAGCCGGTAGTTCTCGACGATACGGCGGGGAAAGTCGTCAGGGTAGAGCTCCGCTTGCCACAGGTTCTCGTCGGGCATGTTCGGCCGCCGGTAGTACTTGCTGCCGCTCGCGAGACGCTGGGTCCAGGCCGTCACCTTGCCGTCCGCATCGAGCCCGGCGCGAAGCTCGTGCAGTCCGCCCGGGCGATAGAAATCGTTGCGCATGTCGTCTTCGCGCGTCCACACGAGCTGTATCGGCAGGCCTGCTCTCTTCGAGATCATCGCCGCTTCGGCAACGTAGTCGTTCGACAGCCGACGGCCGAAACCGCCACCGACGCGCGTCATGTCGATACGAATGTTCTCGCGCGGCAATCCTGTCACTGCCGCCGCGGCGCGCGATGCGCCTGCCGGCATCTGCGTCGGCGCGATGATGTGGCAACTTTCCTCTTTTACGTGAGCAAAGCAGTTTTGCGGCTCCATGGGTTGATGCGAAACGAACGGCACCTCGTACCGATGCGTAACGATCGTATCTGCCGCGGTCATCGCCGCTGAAAATTCGCCGTCGTCCGTGACGATCTGCCCGGAGTCCTCCAGCATCGCCGCATTCTCTTGCCAGAATTTTTCGGAGCTGTCGCCGGCGCTGGGGCCGGGCTCCCAATCGATCTCCAGGGCTTTGCGTCCCTTGAGCGCAGCCCATGTCGAAGTAGCGACGACCGCGACGCCGCTCGCAAGAATGATGTAGGGCTCGCCCGGTTGCGGGCCCTCGATCGTGAACACGTCGAGCACGCCATCCACCGCGCGGGCCGCCGAATCGTCAAAGGAGCGCACGCGGCCGTTCAGGATCGGCGAACGTGCGATCACGGCATAGCGCATGCCCTCGACCTGCGTGTCGAGACCGAATTTCGAGCGGCCCGTCACGATGTCGGGCCCGTCGATGGAATTGCGGTGTGTGCCGATAATGCGGTAATCGCGCATCGCTTTCAGTGGCGGCGCCTCATCCGGCATGTCGAGCTTCGCGGCGTCCTCGACGAGATCCGCGTAGGGAATCTCGCCGCCCGTTGCGTCGCACAGCACAACGCCGGCTCGGGTCCTGCAGGCCTCGGGCGACACGCCGAGCCGGGCCGCTGCAGCCCGGACCAGCTGTTGCCTTGCCGTTGCGCCCACCTCGCGCATGAATTCCCAGTTGGATTTCAGGCCGGTGCTGCCGCCGACGCCCTGACCGCCGTATTTCCAGGTATAGCCGTCGGCGGTCTTGACGATGCCGAGCGGCATCTGCCTGATCGAAACATTTTCCCAATCAACGTCGAGTTCCTCGGCCACCATCATTGGCAATGCCGTGCGCAGGCCCTGGCCGATCTCGGGCTGGTTGCTGCCGATGATGATCCTGCCCCCGGGGGTGATCTCGACGAAATAGCCGATCTGTCGGTCACCGAACGTGCCATCCGCCAATTCGGCTCGCGCGATGTTCGCACCGGGAAGTCCCAGCACGAGGCTGCCTGTCACGGTTCCGCCGACGACGAGGAATTGGCGGCGACTGATTGTTGCATTAGCCATGCTGCCCCTCCTCCCGAGCGATCTCGGCGGCGCGGTGTATCGCCTTGCGGATGCGCACGTAGGTGCCGCAACGGCACAACATGCTGGATAAGTTCGTATCGATGTCCGCATCGGTGGGGTCCGGGTGCCTCTCGAGGAAGTCGACGGCGGCCATGATCTGGCCGGACTGGCAATAGCCGCACTGGGCCACGTCGAGCTCCAGCCAGGCGCGTTGCACCGCGTGCAGCTTGTCATCGCCGGGCGCGAGGCCCTCGATCGTCGTAACGGCGCGGCCTGCGACCGACGCGACCGGCACCCGGCAGGAAGCCGCAGCCTGGCCGTCGAGATGCACGACGCAAGCGCCGCACAGGCCCATGCCACAACTGAACTTGGTACCGGTGAGCCGGAGGTGGTCCCGCAACACCCAGAGCAGCGGTGTCTCCTCATCGCCGTCGAACGTGACCTTTCGATTGTTGACCCTGAACGAGACCATCTCACTGCCCCCTTTAGCTGCGATACATTTTTGATGTGCAACGGCGGGAATTAGTTGCAGCCTTGAGTATAACGTTCTGCGATACGTCAGGGGCGCTCCCGGCGCTACTAATAAGTAATGCGGCTGCCGTCCCAGGCGAAAAAACCGCCGGTGTCGCCTGGCGTCAAATTATCGATGACGCGCAGCAGGTGCCCTGCGGCAACGTCCGGTGTGAACACCCTGTCCCGGGGTGTCCGGGACAGAAACGGTGCGGATAGTCCCGTAGCAACCGTGCCGGGGTGAAGGGACGCCACGACACCCTCGGGCCAGCGCCGTGCATGCTCGATGGCCAGGGTTTTTATGGTCATGTTCAGGGCTGCCTTGGAGGCCCGGTAGGACACCCAGCCACCGAGACGATTATCGTCGATGCTGCCAACCCGGGCAGACAGCGCGGCGAACACGGACTTGCCCTGCCGATTCATGACAGGCAGGAAATGCCTGGCTACCTGGGCGGGCCCGACGGTATTGATTCGCAGCACGTCGAGCATGTTTTCGCCGTCGATGTCACGCAGGGCTTTCTCCGGCTGTACGTCGTCCCGGTGCAGAATGCCCGTCGCCACGATGACGACATCCAGCGGCCCCTCGCTGGAAACCCGATCCGCCGCCTCGGCTACGCTCGCTTCATCCAGCATATCGAGCGTCGACACGCGAATGGCGTCGTCCTCGAACCGGGCGCCCGACCGTGACAGCGCATGCACGACGCCAACGGCATCGCTGCCGGCGAGCGCACGGCACAGAGAACTGCCTATGCCGCCGGAAGCGCCGATGACAGCGACGCGGGCATTCGGGCGAAACGACGTCAGCTCAATCAACTCGAGCCTCCGGAATTTTTCGTATGTTCGTCGAGGAAACGCTCCGCCGCAGCGAAAATTCTTTTTCTCCTGTCGCCGTCGAGACGATCGAGCGCTCTGGGCATCAATGCGAGACGCGGATTACCGGCAAAGAAGTCCCGGTGCTTGTCGATGAAGCGCCAGTAGAGACCGTCGACCGTGTCGCACCACGGTCCTTTCGGGTAATCGCTCATTTTCAGCAGGTAGTTGGAACCGCAGATGTACGGCTTGGTCGCGAAGATGCCGCCGTCGCTGAACAGTCCCATGCCGTAGACATTCGGCCCCATGACCCATTCGGAGGAGTCCACGAACATCTCCATGAACCAGCGATGGGCAGACGCCGGCCGGATTTCACTCAGCGTCATCAGGTTCGCCACGATCATGAGCCTCGGGATATGGTGCGTCCACCCGTGCCGCCATGCGTCCCGGATCGTGTCGTCGAGCGGCGGAATACCTGTGCAGCCCTCGTACCAGGCCTGCGTCAGCTCACGCTCGTGCGACCAGAAGTTGCTGGTCTCCTGGCGCTCGCCGAATTCGCGATACACGCCACGCACGAACTCGCGCCAGCCGATAACCTGGCGAACAAAGCCTTCGATACTCTGCAACGGCAGTTCGCCTGCACGAGACACGACCTTTTCCACGACCTCGGCCGGCGTCAGCAGGCCCAGGTTCAGACACGGGCTGAGCAAGCTGTGAAAGACCGTCGATGAGCGCGTCGTAATGGCGTCCTCGTAAGGCCCGAACTGTTCGAGCCGCTCGGCGACGAAATCGTCCAGCCACGCCAGCGCCTGCTGCCGCGTCGTCGGCCACCGGAACCCGGCTGTGTCGCCCGGGTGCCCGGCAAATTCTCGCTCGACCAGGTCAATAAGCTCTTCGGTGTGCCGCGTGGAAACCGGCAACGCCAGCTGCGGCGGCATGATGGCGCGCGGCAGCTTTTTCCGGTTGTCCGCGTCGAAACTCCAGCGCCCGCCGGTGGGCTCGCCGTTTTCGTCGATCAATATTCCGAGGCGCCGTCGCTGCTGCTTGTAAAAGTCGCCCATCAGCAAGCGCGAGCTTCCTGCGGCAAATTCGGCGAAGTCGTCACGCGTGCACGTAAACATCGGTGATGTGAGTTCGTCTTTCTGAATGCCCGTCTCGGCGGCGAATGCGGCGATTCGCCCCTCCATCGCCTTGTCCTCGATCTCGAAGTGACTTATCTGCGTCTCGCCTGCCGCTTGCAGCGCATCTGCCAGTTTGCAGGTATACGGGCGGGTGTCGGCGGAATCCAGCTTCACGTAATGAACCTCGTAACCGGCGTCCCGAAGTTCATCCGCATAGGAACGCATCGCCGCAAGGAACAGGACGATCTTCTGCTTGTGGTGTTTCTCGTAGGTGCAAAGCCCGACGTCCTCAGCCATGAACACGGAAACTAAATCCGGGCTCGGCAGATACTGGTGCGGAAACAATTGGTTACCGAGGATTACGAGCATGCTTTTTCGCCGGCGCCGACGCGCGCGTCAGGAAACGAGGATGAATAACAATGAAAAACACGCCAGCGCTGTAGCGATGAAGCGCAGGCGCAGGTATTGACGCGAAATCAGATCCTTTCGGCAAAGGCGATAGTCGATAGCGAGCAGCAATGGAAACGCCAGAAGCTGTGTTGCAAGCGCCCACTGCAGGCTCGTAGCCACGTACGCGATCCATACGGCAAGAAAGACGATATTACTGCCGATGAAGAGATTGAACGGTGCGCTCTCCCTTGCATAGAGCTGCGTAGCCCAGTGTATGCCGGTAAGAAAACAGATAATTGCCAGGCCGTAGGCGCTCGCCAGCCGGTCTGGCCGGCCCAGCGGGCCGAAGTCCTCCACGCCGGTAAGCGGCAGCAGCGCACTTGCAAGAAACGGCGTTACACCTGCCAACATCAGGGCTGAGTAGATCGGTCGATCTTCCATAGCTTCAAGCGTATGAGAGGCCGGGATGCGAAACAATGCTTGTTACTAATTGTTACACGGATCCGTAGATCTGTTACCGCTTCTTCGGGCATGATGCGTGCTGGTTTTTTTTCTGGCGCCGGCGCGCCGCAGGATCCGGAGCTTTGAAATGCGTTTACTTTTTGGGACAGTTCTTTTACTGACATCTTCCGCTATGGCATCTGACACAACACTGCTTGATCGCGACTTTCGCCGTCTCGCCTCAGACGAGGTCGTCAACCTGGGTGAAGAGTATTCCGGCAAGGTACTTTTGATCGTCAATACGGCATCGAAATGCGGCAATACGCGGCAGTACGACGGCCTGGAAAAGCTTCACCAGGAATACGGCGACAAGGGACTCGTGGTTCTCGGCTTTCCCTCCAACGACTTCTTCGGCCAGGAACCCGGCACGGAAGAAGAAATCCAGGATTTCTGCCGTCTGACCTACAAGGTTCGATTCCCGATGTTCGAGAAGATCACGGTCAAGAAAGGAAAGGCACATCCGTTTTACGATCGACTGGCAGCCGAGGCCGGCACGTATCCTACGTGGAACTTCCACAAGTACCTCATTGGCCGTGACGGCAAACTGATACGGGAATTCAGCCCGCGAACGAAACCCTATGACGAAAAGCTGGTCGCAGAGCTCGAGGCAGCGCTTGGCAGCTGAGTCACTGCTGACATTCAGGGCGCGATGAGCGCACGATGTTCGTCGGCCAGCCCGACGAGCACGCTCTTGCCGCTTTCGTCCACGCGCAATACGCCGTATTTGGCTGCCGAATAGACCTCGGCCTGCCCTTCTTCGAAGTTGAATGTTTCAGCGCCGATGCTGACCTCGCCCCACATGGTCCGGTGCTTGAACTGCAGCCGGATCTCATTAGCGGCCAATGGCGTACCGTCGTCCATGCGCAAATACGTACCGACATCATCCGCATCGAGAGCCATTACAAAAGTGCCCTCGCTCGGCAGTGCTTCGACAACATCGGAAGAGGGAAAAATGTTTTCCGCATACCGCAGGAACATATAGTCACCCTGGATAAGCGATCGGGGATCGACAGGCTGTAATTCGAGCATAACCCGCGTTCCGCTTTCGACGATCTCCTGGTGCATACGGATGTTCTGATTGGCCACGACCAGCACCAGCGCAAGCCCGGCAAGGATCAGCAGGATGCGCAGGACCTTCACGGCGCTGCCTCTTGCTGTGAGCTGCGTTGCATTAACCACCACGCCCCGACCAGGACGGCACCGACGGCCACGAGGACACCGGACTTGACCAACAGGGTGACCTGCATGTCGTAGTAGAAACGCCAGATGTAGTGAACCTGGAGCATAACGCCAAGCAGCGCCAGCGGCCGCGAACCGAGCACGAATGCGAGCATCAGGATAACCAGCGCGGCCGATCCTCCGGGAGGCAGCACCACGCCGATCAGGACTGCCGCCACCGCGAATATCGTCAGGCGAATTCGTTCACCGCTGGTGATGGTATGTCGCCAGTGAACGCTCACCAGGCCCAGAAAGAGCACAACGTACAGTATCTTCGCGAACCATCCGCCGCCTGTCCCGGCCTGCCAGATCATCGTTTGCATGCCGCCGAAGATGCCGAATGCAGGCAGCAACAGCAGCAACACGATAGCGGCAGGTTGCGTGTCTCGCTGCATTGGCCGAAGCAACATCAAGACGCCGAGCGGACCGGCGAGCGCTGCAATATCGAGAAAATAGGGAACATCCTCAATTTTGAGCGTGGCAATGAACAGCAGCGCGGTCAGTAATGCGGCAAGGAATTGCAGCGAGCGTTGGCTGGTCGCCACAATGATGACGCCGGTCAACATGGCGCTGAACAGCGCGGCAACCCACACCTCTTCCAATTCGATACCGACGCCTGCAGCAATCATCGCCGTTCCCGCGGCGGTAATCGCTATGCCCAGATGTGTCACGTACACACGCCGTTCGACGGTGCGCAGCCACCACACTCCGAGCCCGAAATATATGGCTCCCATGATTGCGACTGAGATACCGGTCTCTGCACCAGAGCCGTAGAGAATCATACCGCCCAGAGCGATCGCGACGAGCGCAGTAACCCAGGCACCGAACCCGATGATCAACCGCGCATACCAGGGCATGGCCAGAGCCGAGGTGGCCTCGGTCCGTATTTCTGTGAGGGCGCGATGTGCGTCGGCCTCGGCGATATTGAACGACTCGCAAAATCGGCGCAGCTCAGTCATCGGCGTCACCTTTTGCGAAGTTGCCGCGGATCGATGCGAGGAATTTGACCGCGACCGTCGTCAGAGCGCTGCACCAGAGTACCAGCAGCAACAGACTGATTATTGTCGAGCCAATGGAGTCGATGTGGAACCCCAGCGTCTCTTTGAGAACGCGACTGCCCACAGCCATCAGGAACAAGGATGTGAATCCGACACAGATTGCGACGACGGAGAAATCGGGAAGCACGCGGCTGTAGATCGCGAACATGCCGCCCAGAAGGATCAGAAAAATCAGCGTCGCGAAAAAATCCTCGTCCCAACCCATGACGTTGCTTATGGTGGAGAAGAAGATGACGAGCAATACCGCAATTGCGGGAATGGCACGTGTCCAGACCGCGCCCAGCCATTGCATACCGGCTGACAAAGCACTCTCGCGGGCAAACAGGACAAGTGCGAAGGCCAGGCTCAGGGCGTAGTTGAGTTGCGCGGACGTGAGGCGCTCATCCGGGATCAACACCTGATACGCAAAGAGATTGGCGGCCACGTAAGCGATAACCAGCCATATCAACCAGTGCGCCGCGCTTCGTGAAGCGAGCGCCCAGGGCACGACGAGCAGCGCCCAGGCAACAAACAAACCGTAGGCGTCCGCCCCAGTCTGGTACACCTGTCCGATAACCGCCAGCAGGGCACCGACGAGCACCGTCGCGGCGATGAGCAATACCTGGCCCGCCGGCCGGTCCGGTTTGACTATGAGCGCCAGGACGACGCTGAAAACGATGCCCCCCTGCAGGAGAGCGAATTTGGCCAGCGGCGTCAGATCATCCCAGTTATAGGCGAAAAAATAGATGACGCCTGCAAGCAGGTGTCCCGCACCGAGCGCGAGGAGCGCCCATAACGCCCAGCGCGCCCAATAGTCGGGCTTCCGGCAGAAATAGACGGCATCGAGATATTGGCCGACAGAGACCAAACCCTCCCGACGCAAGGCATTGACTTCCGCCAGGCCGACCGATTCGGCTTGACGATCTTCCATGACTCAAAACTAGGCTTACGCGCGTCCGGCTTCAATGCGTAGTTGTGCCTAGGGTTGCATCAGTCGGAAGTCGGGACGGGCCCTGATCAAATCGCCAGAAATGCGTCGCCGGGGCGAACACATGCCGCTCCTGCCGGTCTCAGTAGTAATGGAAACCCTTTCTACGCGGGCCCAATAAAAGCGATAATCCCGGCATGGACTCCTTTTTCACCGAATTGAAGCGCCGCAATGTACTGCGGCTCGCTGCGACCTACGCTCTGGTTGCCTGGATCCTTATCGAAGCCGGCTCGGTCCTGCTGCCGACCTTCGGCGTGCCGGAATGGTTCTTCCGGGCCTATGTCCTCGTAATCTTCAGCGGCTTCGTGCTGTCTCTTGTGCTCGCCTGGGTATTTGAGGTCACGCCTGAGGGCGTTAAGCGCGAAAGCGAGATCGATCGCAGCAAGCAAGCGCCGCGGAAACGCGGCAAGTCCAATGCCATCATTATTACCCTTCTTGTCCTGGCGCTTGGCGTTTCGATCACGTTCAATGTCACGGGCATTCGCAGCCAGGATTCTGCCCAGCAGCCAATCGCGGCAACCGAGGCACCGTCTATCGCGGTCCTGCCCTTCACGAGTCGCAGCGCAGATCCCGATAACCGGTTCTTTGCGGACGGAATTCACGACGACCTGCTGACCCGCCTCGCAGATATCGAGTCGCTGCGCGTGATATCCCGCACCTCGGTCAATGAGTATCGCGACACAACCAAGAACCTGCGGGATATCGGCACGGAGCTCGACGTTACGACGATCGTCGAGGGGGCCGTGCAGCGCTCAGGCACTCAGGTAAGAATTACCGT